>OINX01000524.1_pt1 | contig 7625 bp, 5 predicted proteins | sample 1585431 | NCBI WGS metagenome assembly OINX01 (sample SAMN02674697, study PRJEB24791) | human gut metagenome, SKBSTL033 | isolation source: stool | host: Homo sapiens | place: USA | reverse complement strand
TAGGGCGGTTTGCCGGAAGATGGTTTGTCGGAAGGGCCGTATTTTGTCGATAATGACTTCCGTCGTACATAACCTGCCGGAACAATTCGGGAACGTAATCGCCCGGAATACCTATCAGGCAATTATTATATTTTTCAATTTCCCATTGTCCGACAGTCGCTTATTCACAGCCTGTGGCCGCGTTTGTGATTCTCACCCTCTCCCGAACCCCTTTCTCGGATACGATATTATTATCACCGCTTTTCGGGGTTTCGGTTCATAACTTGGGATTGTTGCGGTGCCGCTCCTTGTCGCGGGCCGTTTTCTTGGCGAAGTTGGCTTCGAGGGCTTCGGTGAGGTTCACACCCGTCTGGTTCGCCAGGCAGACCAATACCCACAGTACGTCGGCCATCTCGTCCGCGAGGTTCTCCGTCTCCCCCGCTTTGAAGGATTGGTCGCCGTATTTGCGGGCCATGACGCGGGCCAGCTCCCCCACCTCCTCGGTCAGGATGGCCATGTTGGTCAGTTCGCTGAAATAGCGGACACCGTATTCGCGGATCCATGTGTCCACCCGTTTTTGCAATTCACTCAATTCCATATCGGTCGCTTTTTTCAAATTTCGTCGTTACAGAGCCGTTTTTTCCCGTTGTCTGCCGGCCGTTCGCTTGCTTGCTTGCCGGGTTTTCTTTCCTGCCCTTTCCTGCCCTGCCCTGCCCTGCCTTTATCGGCAGACGGCTGTCCTATTTTACCCGGATCAGGTTCAGTCCGTCGCGGATCGGGACGATCACGCTTTCCACCCGCTCGTCCTGAAGTACCATGCGGTTGAATTGCAGCAGCGCCTGCGTATGGCGGTCGTTGTGAGCCACCGGTTCCACCACCTTGCCCGACCAGAGGATGTTGTCTGCGATCAATATCGATCCGCTGTGCACCAACGTTTTGCTTCCTCCGTCACCCATTAGCATCCGGTAGTAGTCCGGGTATTCGCGCTTGTCGCCATCGATGAATACGAGGTCGAACGTATATCCGAGTGTCGGGACGATATCGAGTGCCGAACCGATATGCTGACGGATTTTTTGTCCGTGCGGGCTGCGGCGGAAGAACGAGGCGGCGAACTCCTCCAGCTCGTCGTCCACCTCCACCGTGTCGAGCACGCCGTCCTCTTCCAGCCCGGCGGCCATGCAGAGGGCCGAATAACCTGTAAAGGTCCCTATTTCCAGGATGTTGCGGGGCCGTAGCATCCGCACGAACAGCTCCAGCAGCTTCCCTTGGATATGCCCCGAGAGCATGCGGGGCTGGACGACCCGCAGATGCGTCTGGCGGTCGAGTTCGTGCAGAAGATCCTCTTCCGGCGACGAAAGGTCGTGAATATATCGTTCGAGTGCATCCATATTAGTGTGTGTCCGATCGTTGAAAACCGTTATTTATAGATGAGGCGCGACGGTGAGGAGAAGACCGACGAAGCTACGTCGGTCAGGTCTTCGGCCGTGAGAGCCTGTATTTTGCGATAAACCTCCTCCATCGTATCGACCTCGCGGTGCGCCAGGAAACTTTTGCCCGCACCGAGCATGTAACCTTCGTTGCTCTCCATCGAGATCGCCAGTTGGGCGATGAACTGTTTCTTGGCCATCGAGAGCCGCCGCGCCGAGAGCGGCGTGTTGCGGAGCCGTTCCAGCTCTCCCTCGATCAGCTCGATGCAGTGATCCGTGTTGTCGTGGTCGCAACTGAAATAGATGGCCACGATGCCGCTGTCGCTGTAAGGCGTGTAAGAGGCTTCGATGTTGTACGAAAGCCCGTTTTTCTCCCGCACCAGCACGTTCAGCAGGGAGTTGGCCGAAGGGCCGCCGAGCAGGTTGACCAGCAGCGCCAGCGGCAGCCGCTCCGCGTCGTTGATCCCCTGCGCCCGGGCACCGATGATGCAGTGCGTCTGGTGCGTATGTTTGGTAACGATTCGGGAGAACGGTTCGACGGCGGCGGGTTGCCGGCGCGAGAAATCCCGTGCGGAACTTTCGATGCCGCTCAGGTAGCGGGCGACGGTCGTTTCGACGCTCTTGGCCGAGAGGTTCCCGATCGACGAGAAAACCATCTGGTCGGTGGTGTGCGTGCGTGCGACGAACTCCCGGATCGACTCTCCGCTGAAGCGTGCCAGGCTTGATTTCCGGCCTAAAATATTATGTCCCAGTTCCGAACCGGCGAAAAGCATCTCTTCGAACGTGTCGTAGATCATGTCGGCCGGAGAGTCCTTGTAGGTGTTGATTTCGTCGTAGATGATCTCCTTCTCTTTCTCCAGCTCCCGGTCGGGAAAAGTCGAGTGGAAGGCGACGTCGGCGATCAGCTCTACGGCCTTCGAAAAGTCGCTTCGCAGGGTCGTGGCGTGGATCGTCGTATCCTCCTTCGTAGTAAAGGCGTTGAGCTCGCCGCCGAGGTTTTCGAGCCGGCAGTTCACCTGGTAAGCCTTGCGGTGCTCCGTGCCCTTGAACAGGGCGTGTTCGGTGAAATGGGCCAGTCCGAACTGGTGTTTCAGCTCGTCGCGGCTTCCGGCGTTCACCAGCAGGGCGCAGTGCGTGACGTTGCCTTTGATCCGACGGTGAATGCCCCGGATGCCGTTGGGGAGCGTATAGGTGGTAAATTCCATCGTTGTCTTATTCGTTTTTCTCGCGGAGCGCCAGGTAGCGGCCCGTGTAACTCTCCTTGCAGCCGGCCAGCCCGTCCGGAGTGCCTTCGAAGACGATGCTGCCGCCCCGGTCGCCCGCTTCGGGACCGAGATCCACGACCCAGTCGGCGCACTTGATAACGTCCATGTTGTGTTCGACGATCACGATCGTATGACCCCGGGCGATCAGGGCGTTGAAGGCGTCGAGCAGCTTGTTGATGTCGTGGAAATGGAGACCCGTCGTAGGCTCGTCGAAGATGAACATCACGTTGCCTTCGGTGCTCTCCTTCGACAGGAACGACGCGAGCTTCACGCGCTGACTCTCGCCGCCCGAAAGCGTCGAGGAGGACTGTCCGAGTCTGATATACCCCAACCCGACCTCCTGCAGGGGGCGGAGCCGTTCGATGATCCGTTTGCAGGTGGCGTTTTTCTTCTCCTCGCCGAAGAAGGCGATCGCATCGTCCACCGTCATCTCCAGTACGTCGTAGATCGACTTTTCGCGGTAGCGGACTTCGAGAATCTCATCCTTGAAGCGCTTGCCGCCGCAGGCTTCGCACACCAGCTCCACGTCGGCCATGAACTGCATGCCGACCTTGATGAATCCCTCGCCCTGACACTCCTCGCAACGGCCGCCGGCGATGTTGAACGAGAAGTGCGAGGGGTTGAATCCCGACCGCTGGGCGTAGGGCTGGTCGGCGTAGAGTTTGCGGATCTCGTCGTAGGCTTTGATATAAGTCACGGGATTCGACCGCGAGGATTTGCCGATCGGGTTCTGATCGACCATTTCGACCGAACGAAGCGTTGAAAGATCGCCTTCGATGGCGTCGAAATCGCCCGGTTTGAGCCCTGTGTCGAACAGCAGGCGCCGCAATGCGGGATAGAGGATGCCTTTGGCCAGCGACGATTTGCCGCTGCCGCTTACGCCCGTGATGCAGGTCATCACCCCGAGCGGGATCCGCACGTCGATATTCTTCAGGTTGTTCTGCCGGGCACCTTTCACGGTGATCCACGCTGCCGGGCTGCGCCGTGAGGTGGGCACCGCGATTTTGCGGCGGCCCGTAAGGTAGTCGGCCGTCAGGCTTTTTTTCTCTTTCAATAAGGCTTTCAGCGGTCCGCTGAAGACGACCTCTCCGCCGTTGTAGCCCGCCTCCGGACCGATATCGACGATCCAGTCGGCGGCGCGGATCACCTCCTCTTCGTGCTCGACGACGATTACCGTGTTGCCGATGTCACGCAGTTGTTCGAGCACACCGACCAGACGGTTCGTGTCGCGCGGGTGCAGGCCGATCGACGGCTCGTCGAGAATATAGAGCGAGCCCACGAGGTTGCTGCCCAGCGAGGTCGAAAGATTGATGCGCTGGCTCTCGCCGCCCGAAAGCGTCGAGGAGAGCCGGTCGAGGGTCAGGTAGCCCAGTCCCACGTCCATGAGGTATTGCAGGCGGTTGCGTATCTCGGTGAGAATGCGTGCGGCGGTTTTCGTGTCGTGAGCGTCCAGCTCGAGCGAGGCGAAGAAATCGGCGAGCGTCTCCACCGGCATCACGACCAGGTCGGCGATGGTTTTGCCGCCGATTCTGACGTAAAGGGCCTCTTTGCGCAGGCGCGAGCCGCCGCAGTCGGGACAGACGGTTTTGCCCGTGTAGCGGGCTTTCATCACTCGGAACTGGATCTTGCGTCGCTCGCTGTCGATGTAGGCGAAGAAGTCGTTCAAGCCGTGAAAATACTCGTTGCCGCGCCACAGGAGCCGTTTCTGTTCGGCCGTAAGTTGGTAGAACGGCGTATGGATCGGAAAATCGAACTTGTAGGCATTGGCTACGAGCTGGTCTTTCCACGCCCGCATGGTCTCTCCGCGCCAGCAGGCCACGGCGTCTTCGTAGATGGTCTTGCGTTTGTCGGGGATCACCAGGTCCTCGTCGATGCCGATGATCTTGCCGTAACCTTCGCACGTCGGGCAGGCGCCCAGCGGGTTGTTGAAGCTGAACAGATGTTCGGTCGGAGGCTCGAATTCGATGCCGTCGGCCTCGAAACGGGCCGAGAACTCTTTGACGCCTTCGGGCGTGACGATTCGGCAAACCCCGTTTCCATAGGAGAAAGCACGGGCTACGGAATCCCGCAGGCGGGTCGGCAGGTCGCCGTCCTGCGAAACTTTGGCACGATCGACTACGATCGAGATATCTTCGGCACGGGTGTTTTCGTCCACGCGGGGCAGGAAATCCTCGATCGGCAGAGTCTCTCCCGCCGCATGTACACGCAGGATGCCTTCGCCCAGCACCAGGGTCAGTTTTTCGATGACGCCCTGCCCTTCGCGCAGTTGCAGCGGCGCTGCGACGGCCACGCGGCTGCCTTCGGGCAGGGAGAGGATATATTGCGCCACGTCGTCCTCGGTGTAGCACTTGACCTCCTGTCCCGATACGGGCGAGAAGGTGTGTCCGATGCGGGCGAACAGCAGTTTCAGGTAGTCGTATATCTCGGTCGTCGTGCCCACCGTCGAACGGGGGTTGCGCGTATTGACCTTCTGTTCGATGGCGATGGCCGGAGCGATACCCGTAATGACATCCACATCGGGCTTGTTGATCTTGCCCAGGAATTGTCGGGCATAGGCCGAGAGGCTCTCCACGTAGCGGCGCTGCCCTTCGGCGAAGATCGTGTCGAAGGCGAGGGTCGATTTGCCGGAACCCGAAAGTCCCGTGATGACGACCAGTCGGTTGTGCGGAATTTCGACCTCGATGTTTTTGAGGTTGTGCACCCGTGCACCTTTTATATAAATGGACTTTTGTTCTTTTGTCATGTTTTTTTACGTGGAGCCGGTCCCTGCGCCGTGCGTGTTCCGGGCCGGACCGATATTATTTCATTTCGAGGGTCACGCCCCCGATCTTTTCCAGTTTGCCGATCATACCTCCTGCGAGACTTTGCCGGATCGCCAGTGTCATCCGGCAGAGGTTGTCGAACTGCTGCGTCAGCACCCGGGGCTGTTCTTCCTTGACCACGCGCATCACGTCGTTCATCGCCAGGTACGAAAACTCCACCTCCACGACGGTATCGACCGTCCGCTCCACGATTTCGGCCGCTCGGATCGCTTCGGCCGCCGACTCCTTGTAGGCACCGATCAGGCCCGATACTCCGAGTTTCGTACCGCCGAAATAACGCACCACGACGATTAGGCAGTTGACCAGTTCGTTGGACAGAAGCTGACCGAGGATCGGCTTGCCCGCCGTGCCCGAAGGCTCTCCGTCGTCGTTGGCGCGGAACGTTTCGCCGTGCGGACCCAGCCGCCACGCGTAACAGTGGTGCGTCGCGTCGTAATATTTCTTGCGCAGCGCATCGAGCAGCGTGCGAATCTCCTCCTCGCTTTCGACCGGATAGGCATAAGCGAGGAACTTGCTGCTTTTCTCTTTGTAGATGGCTTCCGCAGGCCCGGCAAGCGTATGATAACTGTCCGAGGTCACGACTACCCTTGTTTTATTTGACTTTGGTGAACATCCTGTTCCAGCGGATGTTCGCGGGGAAGCTCTTTTCGGGATCCAGCGACAGCCAGATGAAGGAGGCTTTGCCGACGATGTGGTCTTCGGGAACGAATCCCCAGAAGCGGGAGTCCGCCGAATTGTGGCGGTTGTCGCCCATCATCCAGTAATAGTTCATCCGGAAAGTATAGGTGTCGGTCTGTTCGCCGTTGATGAAGATCTTCCCTTCTTCGTCCACACGCAGGTCATTGCCTTCGTACGTTTCGATAATCCGCCGGTACAGGGGCAGGTTGTCGGCCGTCAGCGCAACGGCCGTTCCCGCTTGGGGAATCCAGATCGGGCCATAGTTGTCCTGATTCCACGCATAGCGGCGATCCTGCGGAAAGACATCGAAATTGGGACTGCGGGCGATGTATTTCTGTACGGAAGCGACGTTGTCCAGTTTCTCCAGTTCTGCGGCGTTCTCGTCGGTGAGCGCCATGTAGTAGAGCGTGCCCTTGTTGCTCCATTCGGTGATACCCAGATTGTCGAGTGCGTATTGGGTGATCGGCGAGGTGGTTTCCACCAGATACATGAACTGTTTTCCGGCGACGGGCTCCTGCGGTTTCCCATTGACGTAAACCGCCGTTTCCTCGATTCGTATCGAATCCCCCGGGAGGCCGATGCAGCGTTTGATGTAGTTTTCACGCTTGTCCACCGGGCGCGTGATGACCGTGTATTCCTGCATCAGCCGTTCGCGGCCGGCCTGACGTCCGAAAGTTTGCTGGTACTGCCGCAGTACGTCGTAGTACGAAACGTCCTGCCGCTCGAGCAGCACCGTATCGCCTGCCGGAAAGTTGAAGACGACGATGTCGTTGCGTTTCACCGGGCCGAATCCTTTGAGACGGTGGTAGTCCCATTGGGGCCATTCGATGTAAGATTTCGTGTTGAGAAGAGGTATGGTATGCTGGGCGAGCGGGAAGTGTAACGGCGTGTTGGGGACACGAGGGCCGTAACTCATCTTGCTGACCAATAGGAAATCGCCTACCAATAGCGATTTTTCGAGAGAAGAAGAGGGTATCTGATAGTTCTGAAAGACGAATATAAAGATGAAATAAACCAACACTAAGGCATAGACGATGGCATCGACCCATTCCATCACCGTTCGAACGACCGGATTTTTACTGGTTTTCCACCACCCCCACGGAATATATTGGGTGAGATAGATGTCGATAAGTAGTAACAGGCCGAACAATACATAGTAATTGTTTAGCCAAATAGTCCACCCTATATATAACAAAGCTACGATGGAGAAACGTATCCAGCGAGTTTTTTTCACACGTTTCAATCGTTCTGCCAGACTGTATTTGTCGTTGGTTGTCGTTTGATTCATAACGGTTATATGTTATTTGAGGAATGAGAATAAATCTTGCATGGTGAGAAATCCTTTTTTCCCGACGGTAAATTCGGCGGCGACGACAGCCCCGAGGGCAAACCCTTTTCTGTTTTTCGCCTCATGGGTGATGCGTATCGTATCCACGGCACTGTCATAGGCGACG
>OINX01000502.1_pt1 | contig 7921 bp, 9 predicted proteins | sample 1585431 | NCBI WGS metagenome assembly OINX01 (sample SAMN02674697, study PRJEB24791) | human gut metagenome, SKBSTL033 | isolation source: stool | host: Homo sapiens | place: USA | reverse complement strand
TTGCCGGTCTGGCGGTCGCCGATGATCAGCTCACGCTGGCCGCGGCCGATGGGGATCATGGAGTCGATGGCCTTGATGCCGGTCTGCAGCGGCTCCTTGACCGGCTGACGGTCGATGATGCCGGGAGCGCGGCTTTCAATGGCGCGGAACTCGGTGGTCTCGATGGGGCCTGCACCGTCGATGGGCTGGCCCAGCGCGTTGACCACGCGGCCGATCATGGCTTCGCCCACCGGCACGGACACCACCTTGCCGGTGCGCTTGACAGTGCTGCCTTCCTTGATACCGACGTCGGAGCCCAGCAGAACGATGGAGACGGTATTCTCCTCCAGATTCTGGGCCATGCCGTATTCGCCGTTATCAAACTGAAGCAGCTCACCTGCCATGCACTTTTCCAGACCACTGGCGCGGGCGATGCCGTCGCCCACCATAATGACCGTGCCGGTCTCGCTCTGCTCAATGGCATTTTCGTAATGCTTGATCTGCGCACGGATGATCTTGGAGATCTCTTCAGGTTTCAGTTGCATCTTTGTTTGTTCACCACTCAATTCTTAAAAATCTTTCGGGTGGAAATTCGATCACAGTGTCACGGAAGCAATATCCCTGCGCAGGGCGGACAGACGGTTCTGCACCGTGCCGTCCAGCTCGGTGCCTTCGATATCCAGCCGGATGCCGCCCAGCACTGCCGGATCGACCTTTGTTTTCAGGTCGATGGTCTTGCCGGTGAGCTTTTCCAGCTTTTCGTGCAGGCTCTTTGCCTGCTGCTCCGTCATTGCCACTGCAGTGGTCGCCGTTGCTTCCAGAATGCCGTGTGCCTGATTGTAGCGCACACGGTAAGCCCGTGCGCAGCCGGACAGCTCCCGCAGGGTGCCCTTCTCGCACAGGATCTTCAAAAAGTTCAGCACATAGAGGTGGACCTGATCCCGCAGTGCTTCATCCAGCAGGCCGCAGCGCTCTCTTTTCGGGATGCTGGGGGTGCTGAGCAGATGCAGGTAGTCCGGGTTTGCCTTAAAAAGCGCCACGGCTTCGTCCAGCTCACCCAGAATGCGGGCCTCCAGCCCTTCCTCCGCCGCCAGATCGTACAGGCTTCCGCCGTACATCCTTGCAGTCTCGGTCATGATGCTTCACCCACATTTTTGATAAATTCGTCGATCAGATCCTTGTGGTCCTTCTCGCTGATCTCACGCTCCACCACCTTGGAGGCGATCTCCATGGCGATGCCGCCGATCTCGTCCTTGACCTCGTTCACGGCCTTCTTGCGCTCCTGCGCAATGTCGGCTTCGGCCTTCTGCTTGAGGGCAGCAGCCTGCGCGCGGGCCTCGCCCACGATCTCGTCGCCGCGGGCGGTGGCCGTCTTCTGCGCATTGGCAACGATCTCGTTGGCCTCGGCGCGGGCATTCTGCAGGTTCTGCTCGTACTCTGCCTTCATGGCTTCGGCTTCAGTGCGCAGCTTGGTGGCATCGGCGATCTGGCTGTCTGCCTTCGCCTTGCGCTCTGCGATCACGTTTTTGACCGGATTCAGCAGGAACTTTTTGAAGATGAACAGCTGGATCATCAGGTTGCAGATCTGGGCCAGAAAGGTCCAGCCGTCCAGCGTGATCAACGCCTGGTACAGTTCCATAAGCGTCTCCTTTCGTTATTGTGCAAAGGTTCCGCTTATGCCAGGAACTTCATGAACATACCGGGTGCCAGGAAGATCAGCAGCAGGCCGGTGACGAAGCCGTAAATACCGGTGGTCTCGGAAAGTGCAACGCCCAGGATCAGGGTGCTGGTAACGTCGCTCTTGCACTCGGGCTGACGGCCCACAGCTTCACAGGCAGCAGCTGCTGCGTTGCCTTCGCCGATACCGGGGCCGATACCTGCGATCAGTGCGCAGCCTGCGCCGATGCCGCAGCCTGCCAGAGCGATACCACGAGCGAGGTACTGAAAGTCAGTCATAAGATTTGTCCTCCAAAAAAGTTTTTTGTTTTGGGAGATGCCGTTGTGAGGGCTTAGTCCTCACCGGCAGCACGTTTGATGAAAATTGCGGTCAGGGTACAGAAGATGAACGCCTGAATGCAGCCGCCGAACCAGTCGAAATACAGGCCCGTAAAGGCCGGAATGCCGATCTGGAACAGCTGGATCTGGCTCAAGGCACCCGGCAGCCAGCCGAAAATGACATGGCTCAGGCTTGCCAGCGCCCAGTACAGCAGTGTGGAAATGACCGTACCGGACAAGATGTTGCCAAAGTGACGGAACGCCATACTGACGGGGGTGGAAACCTCCGACAGCACATTGATGGGTGCCATGATGAAGATGGGGTCCAAAAGACCTTTCAGGTAGGAAAGGATGCCGTTGGTCTTGATCTTGTAGTACATGATCAGCACGAACACCACGATGGCCCACGCCGCCTCGGTGTTCAGGTCTGCCGTGGGGCTCCACAGGCCGATGACACTGATGAGGTTGCAGCCGATGCTCAGAGCGAAGATCGCGCCGATGAGCGGGATATACTTATCAAAGTGATAGCCCATGTTGTCGTGCACGAACTGGTCCAGCCGTTCTACGATGAACTCGGCGGCGGCCTGCCGCTTTGAGACATTTTCCAGCTTGAGATTGCTGCCCAGCCAGATGGCAAAACCCGAAAGCAGCGCCATGACGATCCAGGTACTGACTAAGGTCTGGGAGATCTTGAAATCACCCAGCAGGGGGATGTCCGTATGGATGGTATACAGGATCTTTGCGCCGTTCAGTTCCATTTGTTACGTTTCACCCCCTTCGTCACGGGGTTCAGCTTCCGGCTCCGGTGCGGGTTCGGGGTCGTCCTCCACAGAGACATCCACCGAAGGCCCGGCCGGTGCAAGAGGCTTGTACTTGCCGGTTATTTGCAGGTAGTAGATCGTAACACGCGGGAAAAGCAGCGGCAGAACACCGGCAAACGGCTGGAACACCGGTGCCCCGATGGCAACGATGATCCACACCGCCTGCAAAAGCATCCGGACATTGTAGGAAGCCTGCAATGTCGCTTTGCGCCGTTTCTCATCCTGCTCGTCGATGACCTTCTGGCATACGAGGCAGATGCCCGCAAAGTTGCCGATGGCCACGGCCGCGCCGATGAGACTGCCCAGAACAACAGTGTAATCAAATTTCACCCAGCCAACCAGGTGCAGAGCTGCAAAGATCACCCACATGACGGCGGTACAGATGGCCGTGCCGCAGGCGATGCGGGTCAGCTCCTTTTTGGATTCCGGCTGCAGTTTCATAAAGGGAAACCTCCTGTTAAGTTTACTGATGCGAGTTGAACCCCACCCGCTTTGGTTTTTCCTTTTTGGTGCGGTCCATGTGTTCCTTTGCAAAATACCAGAAGTTCTGTGCCCCGGCAGCAAGCCCCAGCAGGATGGCCGGCAGGAACACCCATTCCGGCCAGCTCCAGTTGTTCACCGCCCACCATGCACCGCCCAGACACATGACCAGCGGCAGCAGCATATTCAGGCCCAGCTGGGTCAGCCAGACAAGATCCTCCATTGCCTTATACCAGCCCTTCAACCTGCGTTTCCTCCCTGTGTGATGTGCCTTTACAAAAGCCAGATTCTGGATTCTTTGCCAAGGATTTGCAGTCAGCAAAAAAATCTTATAACGATAGTATAATTCAAACCGGCCGTTTTTTCAATCAATTTTCCACTGTTTTCTAGTAAAATTTCATAGTTTGTTTACACTAATGCCGTAACTGTACGCCCTGTATGGAGTTTGTGCGTCTGCGGGCACATCAATACCAAAAGTTTGATGGATCTATTGTGCAGAATGCAAAAAAAAACGGGCGAACCCTCTCAGGCGCTGACGCGCCAGCTCTCCCGAAGGGCGAGCTTTTATGCATCTTTCGGGCAGCACAAATAAAGCTCCCCCTTCCGGGGGAGCTGCTGAGCGAAGCGAAGCTGAGAGGGTCACACAAAAAAGCCGCCCGGCTCTTTGGGAACCGGGCGGCAGCCGTTATGCAGTTTTCAGGACATTACCAGAGGTTTGCGGTCTCGTTGTACAGGCCCTCGTAGCTCTTGGCGGAGACATCCCAGCTGAAATCGCACTCCATGCAGTGATGCACGAGGTTCTTCCAGTTCTCCTTGTCATAGTAAGCATTCTGTGCATTGCAGCAAGCCACATACAGCTCGTGGGCATTGTAGCCCGCAAAGGTGAAGCCGTTGCCCTCACCCATGGTGCTGTCGTGGATGGAGTCGCGCAGACCGCCGGTCTCGCGGACGATGGGAGGCGTGCCGTAGCGGCAGGCCACCATCTGTGCCAGACCGCAGGGCTCGCTCTTGGAAGGCATGATGAAGGCATCTGCACCTGCGTAGATCTCCTGCGACAGGGCCGGCTCGAAGCCGATGTAGGTGCCAACGCGGCCCGGATGGCGTGCGCACAGGTCGGAGAAGAAGTTCTCGTACTGGCTCTCGCCGCTGCCCAGAATGACCAGCTCGATGCCGCGGTCCACCAGACCATCGGCGATGCTCTGCACCAGATCAAAGCCCTTCATGCCGACCATGCGGCTGACCATGGCAAAGACGGGGCTGCCGTCCTTGTTCAGGCCGAACTTATCCTGCAGGGCTTCCTTGCACTTTGCCTTGCCCTCTTCAAAGTTGGTGATGTCGTAGTTGAAGGGGATGTTCTTATCCGTAGCGGGATCGTTGGAATCGGTATCGATGCCGTTCAGAATGCCGCACAGCTTGTACTGCTTCTCCCGCAGCAGAGCGTCCAGACCATAGCTGAACCACGGGTCGAGGATCTCCATGGCATAGGTGGGGCTGACAGTGGTGATCTTATCGGCAGTCTCGAAAGCACCCTTCATGAAGTTTGCGCAGCCGTCGTACTCTACGATGTGCTGGTCGCGGCGGCCGATGCCGCAGGTGTCCTCCAGAATGTCGGTGCCGTACTTGCCCTGATAAGCGATATTATGGATGGTGAAGATGGTCTTGATGCGGTTGAACTTATCCAGATGGCGATAGTACAGGTTCAGGTACACCGGCACCAGAGCGGTCTGCCAGTCGTTGCAGTTGATGATATCGGGGGTGAAATCGATGTAGAACAGGGTCTCTAAAACGGCGCGGGAGAAGAAGGCGAAACGCTCGCCGTCATCGTAGAAGCCGTACAGGCCACGGCGCTTGAAGTAATACTCGTTGTCCAGGAAGTAGTAGGTCACGCCGTTCCGCTCGGTCTTGAACAGGCCGCAGTACTGGCTGCGCCAGCCCACGGGGACGGAATAATTGGTCACGTACTCCAGCGTATCACGGAACTTCAGGTCGCCGTACAGGGGCATAATGACGCGGGCATCCACGCCGTCCTTGACCAGAGCCTTGGGCAGGGCACCCGCAACGTCGGCCAGACCGCCGGACTTTGCAAAAGGGGCAGCTTCCGAAGCAGCATACAGGATTCTCATAGGATCGCTCCTTTCCATATAGTGGGATATTTTCGTTCTCCCCCACCGCCCTTGCAGGCAGCACGAACCATTTTTACAAAAGAGCAGGCGGGGGCACACAGATGCCCCCGCCCCTCTCAAGAGGGGCTACCGGGGAGGAAGCCGCCCCTATGGATAACTCAGTAAAATCAGACGGTGTGCTTCTTCTGCACGTACACCGGGAAGCTCTCGGTGCCGGACAGCTTCTTGCCGGCAGTGATCTTCACGTTCTTATCGGTAACAACGCAGTCCAGCTCGGCATTGGCTTCCACCACCGTATCCTGCATCAGCACGCAGTTCTTGACGACGGCACCCTTCTTGACCTTGACGCCGCGGAACAGCACACAGTTCTCCACCGTGCCCTCGATGACGCAGCCGTCGGCCAGAATGGAGTCGGTCACCTTGCAGCCCGGCACATAGCGGGTGGGGTTGTCGTCGCGGATCTTGGTGTAGACCGGGCTCTTCTTGGGGAACAGCTTTTCCAGATTTTCGTCATCGGTCAGCTTGAGGTTCTCGTCGAAGTAGCTCTTCATGTCACAGACATGTGCCACATAGCCGGTGTACTCCAGAGCGTGGATGTTCAGGATGTTGACATTGTGGGCCAGAATATCGCGCTCGAAGTAGATCAGGCCGCGGGAGGTCGCATCCCGGACCAGCTTGAGCAGGGTCTCGCGCTCCAGAACATAGATGTTCAGGTCAAGGTTCTGCACGCCGGGGCGGTAATCGTTGAACAGCAGCTCGGTCACACGGCCGTCGGCATCAACGGTCAGGGTGTAGTTGTCATTCTTGCGGCCCTCGGGGATCTCGGTCTTCTGGTAAGCGACGGTCACATCGGCACCGCTTGCCTGATGGGCGGCCAGCAGGGCGTTGAAGTCGTAGTTCAGGGCAACGTTGGCGTCGCTCATGACCACGTACTTTTCCTTCTGGTTCTCCAGGAAGTTCATGATAGAGCCCAGAGCTTCCACACGGCCGGAATAGATGCGCACGCCCTTCTCAGCGAAAGGCGGCACGATGTTCAGGCCGCCGTGACGGCGGGCCATATCCCACTCACGGCCGGTGCCCAGATGATCCATCAGGGAGTGGTAGTTTTTGCGCACCACGATGGAGACATTGGAGATACCGCAGTTTGCCATGCTGGACAGAACAAAGTCCACCATACGGTAGCGGCCCGCGAAGGGGATCGAAGCCATTGCGCGCTCGGTCACCAGCTCGGGGACGGTATTATCATAACTGTTGGGGAAAATAATACCCAACGCATTGGTGTTCTGGCTCAGCATACTTCCATACCCTCCTTGACGGACTCAAAGACTTTGGCACCTTCCTTGACGGTTGCGCCTGCGCCGACGGTCAGGCCGGTGCCCACATGGGCAATGGGGCCATCGCCGCCCACTCGTGCACCTGCACCGACCACAACATCCTCCGCCAGGATGCAGCGCTTGACAACAGCACCAGCCTTGACCACAACGCCGTCCATCAGGACTGCGTCCTCAACGGTAGCGCCCTCTTCCACAACAACGCCTGCGCTCAGCACAGAGTGATGCACATTGCCGTAGATCTTGCAGCCCTCCGTGACGAGGGAATCCTGCACCACAGCGCGGGGGCCGATCTTCTGCGGAGGCAGGACCGGGTTGCGGCTGTAGATCTTCCACTTCTCGTCGAAGATATCGATGCCGGAGTTTTCGGGGTCCAGCACTTCCATGTTGGCTTCCCACAGGCTGTCGATCGTGCCCACGTCACGCCAGTAACCGGCAAAGCGGTAGGCGTACATCTTGCGGCCGTCGCGCAGCAGGGCGGGGATGATGTTCATGCCAAAGTCGTTCTTGGAGTTGGGGTCCGCTTCGTCCTCTTCCAGATACTTCTTCAGCACATCCCAGTTGAAGATGTAGATGCCCATGGAAGCCAGATTGGACTTGGGTACCGGGGGCTTCTCCTGGAACTCGGTGATGCGGTCGTTCTCGTCAGCCACCATCAGGCCGAAGCGGGAAGCTTCCTTCCAGTCCACTTCCATGACGGCCACAGAGAACTCTGCGCCCTTCTCCTTGTGGAAGCGGAGGAAGTCGGCGTAGTCCTGCTTGCAGATCTGGTCACCGGAAAGGATGATCACGTACTCCGGATCGTAGCGCTCAATAAAGGAAATGTTCTGATAGATCGCATTTGCTGTACCTTTATACCAGTCTGAACCGGATGCCTTCTGATAAGGCGGCAGTACATGCACACCTCCAAAGAGGCGGTCCAGATCCCACGGCTGTCCGTTGCCGATGTATTCATTCAGGACCAGCGGCTGATACTGGGTCAGTACGCCTACCGGTATCAATTCCTGAATTGATACAATTACTGAGCGGGAAGTCGATGATTCGATACTTTCCGCCAAATGCTACTGCCGGTTTTGCCACTTTCTCCGTGAGCACACCGAGACGGCTTCCCTGGCCGCCTGCCAGCAGCATTGCTATCATCTCTTTCTTAATCATGCAATCACCTCTTGTCGTATCTAAAGATTTGCAGTAA
>OINX01000498.1_pt1 | contig 7966 bp, 9 predicted proteins | sample 1585431 | NCBI WGS metagenome assembly OINX01 (sample SAMN02674697, study PRJEB24791) | human gut metagenome, SKBSTL033 | isolation source: stool | host: Homo sapiens | place: USA | reverse complement strand
GATTCATGTCACGCTGTGTGATCATTTCGGCCTGCCCGGTTTCTCCGGAGCTGGCAGAGGCCCTGCGGCCGGACGACTTTATCATTGCCTGTGATGCAGGCTACCGCAACTGCGCACCTCTGGGGCGTAGACCCAACATCATCGTGGGCGACTTTGACACCGCCCCCTGCCCGGAACAGCAGGACGACGATATCATCGTGCTGCCCCATGTGAAGGACGATACCGACACCGAGTATGCTGCAAAGCTGGTCTCGGAAAAGGGCTTTGACGAGGTGCTGCTGCTGGGCGGCCTTGGCGGCAGACGGGTGGAGCACACCCTTGCAAACCTGTGCACCGGCCTTGGGCTGGAACAGCGCGGTGTGCGCACCACCCTGCTGGATGAGCGCAGCCGCATCACCTACGTGATGCCCGGCGAGACCCGCCGCTACCCGAAGGAGAAGTACTTCTTCTTCTCGGCCTTCCCGATGGAGGGCAGGGCGCAGGGCGTGTGCGAGCGCGGCTCCTACTATGAGCTGACCGATGCGGAGCTGACCGCCAGCTACCCGCTGGGCGTCAGCAACGAGTACGCTGCCGGGTCGGACTGCATCACCATCTCCACCCGCAGCGGTGCGCTGGTGGTGGTGGAGACCATCGCAGACTGAGCGCTGCTGCCCTTGCCGGAACGTTCCGGCCCCTGCCTGCATAGGATGGGCCAGAAAACGGAAAGGCGGGGAGCATATGCAGGTAGTTGTGATCCGAAGCCCCAAGGCGCTGCGCGGCATTCTGCGCAGACTGTTCGGCATTCAAAAACAGTAAAAAAGATCCCCTCGCTGCTGGTCGGCGGGGGGATCTTGCTTCATAATACTCCTTTTTATTGCGTCAGGGCGTTGTAACAGGCATCGAACGCCTGCATAAAATCAGTGATCTCCTGTTCCGTGGTCAGGTGGCTCAGGCTGATGCGCCACGAGGACAGCGCGTTGCGCCGGTCATGGCTCACGGCAAACACGGCGCGGGAGGGCAGGCCGTCCGAAGAGCAGGCCGATTTGACCGAGACGCATACGCCCCTGGCATCCAGCTCCCGCTGGAACACGGTGCCCTTCACGTTCTGTACGCTCAGGTTTAAAATCTGCGGCACGGCGGTGTCCGGGCTGTTGATGCGCACCTTGGGGTATTGGGCAAGCCCGGTGCGCAGGCGGGCGTTCAGGGCGCGGATGTGCTCCACCCGGGCGGGCAGCTCGCTCACTGCCTTTTCCAGTGCCAGCGCCAGCGAACAGGCCAGCGCCACGGTGGGGGTGCCGCTGCGGTAGAGGGTGGTGCTCTCGCCGCCATGGATGAGCGGCTCCAGCGCAAGGCCGCGCCGCTTGACCAGCACACCGATGCCGTTCAGCCCGTAGAACTTGTGGGCGGTCAGGCTCATGGTGTCGATGCCCGCAAAGCTGACCGGCAGCTTGCCCACGGCCTGTGTGGCATCCACATGGAAGTGGCAGTGGGGGCAGGCCTTCAACATTTCCGCGATCTCGGCCACCGGCTGCACCACGCCCAGCTCACTGTCCACGGCAGTGACGGCCACCAGAATGGTGTCCGGGCGCAGCAGTTCTTTCAGGTGGGCAAGGTCCACCGTGCCGTCCTGCCGGATGTCCACAAGGTCGATCTCATAGCCCTGCTCCTGCAGGGCGGTCAGGCTGCCGCTCACCGAGGAGTGCTCCAGCGGGGTGGAAATGATGTGTCTGCCATGGTGGCACTCCAGCCGGGCGATGCTCTTGATGGCAAAGTTGTTGGCCTCGCTGGCACCGGATGTATAGATGATCTCGGCGGGCTGCACATTCAGACTGCGGGCAATGCTCTGGGTGGCGGCATCGATGGCAGCCTTTGCGGCAGTGCCTGCTGCGTGGCGGGAATTGGCATTGCCCGGGCAATTGCGCTCCACCTCGCAAAAGCGCTGTAAAACCGCTTCGTCTACCGGGGTATTGGCGGAATAATCCAGATAGATCATAAACTCTCCTGATAATTCTCTTATAATACAGATTACAATGGTAGGCTATATTATAGTGCGCTTTGGGCCGGATTGCAAGAGAAGCGGCGCAAACTTCCGGGCTGGAAATACAGGAGAATTAAGCAAAATAGTTGCACGGCGGCAAAAAGTCTGCTATAATCTCTTGAAGGACTGCCCGCTGCGGCCTTTTGCGGGGCTTTTGGCGGCGGCTTGGAAAGAGCCTGAATGAAAGGGGGAGCGCACCATGCTGCACAAGAATCATCGACTGCGCTGCATTGCACTTCTCATTTCCGGGCGGGATCATTGTTCCCAAATTTCAGGGGCATTGCCGTTTTGCTGACGGCGGTGCCTCTTTTTTTGGGGCTGCGAGTTCTGTAGGAGGCAGAAAAACTTCATGAGCGAAAAGATCGATTACTCCAAAGGCATTTACGACGCGCGCCAGCTGGGCGCAGGCCGCATGTTCATTCTGGGCGTGCAGCACATGTTTGCCATGTTCGGCGCAACGGTGCTGGTGCCGCTGCTCACCGGCCTGAGCGTTTCCACCACCCTGCTGTGCGCAGGTCTGGGCACCCTGCTGTTCCACCTCATTACCAAAAAGAAGGTGCCTGCATTCCTCGGCTCCTCCTTTGCGTATCTGGGCGGCTTCTCCATCGTGGCCCCCATGCTGGCAGATGCAGACGGCAACCTGACCGTTGCCAACACCAAGATGCTGCCCTACGCCTGCGCCGCCGTCGCATTTTCCGGTCTGGTGTATCTGGTGGCCAGCGTGCTGATCTCCACCTTCGGCATCCGCCGCATCATGCGGTTCTTCCCGCCGGTGGTCACTGGCCCCATTATCATTTCTATCGGCCTGATCCTGGCCCCCTCTGCGATCAACAACTGCCAGTCCAACTGGCTGCTGGCCTTTGTGGCACTGGGTGTCGTGATCGTGTGCAACATCTGGGGCAAGGGCATGGTCAAGATCCTGCCCATCCTCATCGGCGTGCTGGTGTCCTATGCAGTGGCACTGGTGACCGGTGCAGTGGACTTCCAGCGCATTTCTGAGGCTGCATGGGTGGGCATCCCTCTGCACAAGGAGGCCATGGGCCTGTTTGCCATCGACGGCAGCCCGGAGTTCATCAGCGCACTGTTCACCATCATTCCCATTGCACTGGCAACCATGATGGAGCATGTGGGCGATATCGCCGCCATCAGCGCAACCGTGGGCCACAACTATATCAACGACCCCGGCCTGAACCGCACCCTGCTGGGTGACGGCCTGGCAACCACCATGGCCGGCCTGCTGGGCGGCCCGGCCAACACCACCTACGGCGAGAACACCGGTGTGCTGGCTCTGAGCAAGATCTACGATCCGCTGGTCATCCGCATTGCTGCCGTGCTGGCCATCATCCTGAGCTTCAGCCCCAAGTTTGAGGCTGTCATCAACACCATCCCCACCGGCATCATCGGCGGCATCAGCTTTGTGCTGTATGGCATGATCTCCGCCATCGGTGTGCGCAATGTGGTGGAGAACCGCGTGGACTTTACCAACAGCCGCAACCTGATCGTGGCCGCTGTCATTCTGGTGTGCGCTCTGGGCTTCAACTCTGTGGGCGGTGTCAGCTTTGCCGTTGCAGGTGTCACCATCAACCTGTCCGGTCTGGCTGTGGCCGCGATCGCAGGCATCCTGCTGAACGCTATCCTGCCCGGCAACGACTACGAGTTTGATGCTGCCGACGGCTCCGAAGCCGCTACCAGCAGCAACCTGCAGGTCTGATCTCCCATAGAAGAAGGAAGAACAAGGCAGAAGCCGTCCTGTGTGTGCAGGGCGGCTTTGCTGTTTTTAAGGTGCACAGGGCAAAGCACACAGTTTTTGAGGATGGTTTTTAGTGACCCTGCCGGAATTTATCTGTAAGGCAAAATAAATAGGAATTATTCTTAAAATTATCCTTGACTAACTAGGAATAATTCGCTATAATAGAGCCATGACAAGGGCCGGTGAGTACCAACACCGCCCAGCCTGTTTTCTAACTGATATAAAAAGAATGATGGAGGTCTATTCTTATGAAGAAGTACGTTTGCACCGTTTGTGGTTATATTGCTGAAGGCGAGATCCCGGCACAGTGCCCCGTCTGCAAGGCTCCTGCTTCCGCTTTTGTGGAGAAGACCGGCAACACCTACGTCACTGAGCATGTTGTGGGCATCGGCAAGGCCGAGGGCGTGCCGCAGGAGATCGTGGACGGCCTGCGCGCAAACTTTGAGGGTGAGTGCAGCGAGGTCGGCATGTATCTGGCAATGGCTCGTGTGGCTGAGCGCGAGGGCTACCCCGAGATCGCTGAGGCTTACAAGCGTTATGCCTACGAGGAAGCAGACCACGCATCCCGCTTTGCAGAGCTGCTGGGCGAAGTTGTCACCGACAGCACCAAGAAGAACCTGATGATGCGTGCCGAGGCCGAGTGCGGCGCATGTGCAGGCAAGATGGATCTGGCCAAGAAGGCAAAGGCCCTGAATCTGGATGCCATCCACGACACCGTTCACGAGATGGCAAAGGACGAGGCCCGTCACGGCCGCGGCTTTGAGGGCCTGCTGAAGCGCTACTTCAACACCGAAGTCTGATAAGGTTTCCCCGGTTATCCATTTGACCGCTGCATGGCTTTGCCGCTGTGCAGCGGTTTTTTGCTGCCTTCAACCCCCTGAGATGTCTGGTTGACAGGTGCCGCAGTGCGGTTTATAATTTGTCATATCGTATTGCGAAACACAGCAAAGGGGAATATGGATAATGGAAAACGAACGACGAGTGCAGCAAAAGGCCCCGGCGGGCCGCTACGCCCTGCTGGACGAGCTGCGCGGGCTGGATCTGGTCAGCATGATGCTGTACCATGCCTGCTGGGACATGATGTTCCTGTTCGGCATCTGGATGGACTGGTACGCGGGAATGCCGGGGCGTCTGTGGCAGCAGACCATCTGCTGGGTGTTCATTCTGCTGTCCGGCTTCTGTGTGCAACTGGGACATCATACCTTGCGCCGGGGCGCACAGGTGTTCGGGGCAGGGGCGCTTGTCACGGCAGTCACGCTGCTTTTTATGCCGGAGGACAGAGTTATTTTTGGTGTGCTGACCTTTCTGGGCAGCGCCATGCTGCTCACCGGTGTGCTGGAACCGCTGCTGAAAAAGATCCCGCCCGCCGCAGGGCTGGCGGTTTCGGCGGTGCTGTTTGCACTGACTTATCATCTGGACGAGCGTTGGCTCGGCTTCGGCGGGCTGCGCCTTGCGTTGCCGGATGCATGGTACGCGAATTACTTTACAGCGTTTTTCGGCTTTCTGCCCTTCGATTTTTATTCCACCGATTATTTTGCCCTGCTGCCGTGGCTGTTTCTGTTCTGGGCAGGGTACTTTCTCTACGGCATTGTAGGGCGGCAGCGCATGGAGCCCTTGCGCCGTTCGGTCTGCCCGGCGCTGGGCTGGATGGGCCGGCACTCGCTTTTGCTGTATCTGCTGCACCAGCCGGTGATCTACGGCGTACTTTCGGCCGCGGCAGTTCTTTTTGCATAAAAGGCTTGACACAGCCGGGAAGCTGTGGTATTCTATCGGTGGTTAGAAGATACTAACCAAATGAGGATGCGTCTGCGTGGTTGGACGCATTTTCATGGAACATAAAGTTAGATATATCTAACTAATATTGATTTGAGAGAGGACGATCTTTATGAGCAAAGTAGCAGTCGTATTCTGGAGCGCAACCGGCAACACTGAGACCATGGCAAACTGCGTGGCAGAGGGTGCAAACGGCACCATCGTGCCCTGCAGCGAGATGAACGCCGCAAAGCTGGCTGAGTTTGATGCAGTGGCTTTTGGCTGCCCCGCAATGGGTGCTGAGCAGCTGGAGGAGAGCGAGTTCGAGCCGATGTTCTCTGATCTGGAGGGTTCTCTGAACGGCAAGAAGATCGCCCTGTTCGGCTCCTACGGCTGGGGCGACGGCCAGTGGATGCGCGACTGGTGCGAGCGCGCCAAAGAGGACGGCGCACAGCTGTTCAGCGACGAGGGCCTCATCTGCAACGAGACTCCCGATGACGACGCACAGGCTGCCTGCCGCAAGCTGGGTGCAGATCTGGCTGCATGGTAAACAGGAGAAACTTCTCTTGACAAACAGAGACGGCTGCGATAAACTATGAGAACACCGAAAAACGGTGTTTTTGCAGAACTGAAAGTTAGAAAATACTAACTTTCACGCAAAAGCAGCAGCCTCTGTACAGAATGCATCAAAACTGCGGCAGGGGACAGCAGACGGAAAGGTCTGCGCTCCTGCCGCTTTGGTTTCAGAAGGCGGTGTATATGGCAGTGGCTGCAGCAATTGGTGTTACGGTAGGCTTTGCATTTTTGCGCCGTGCGGTGCGCCGCGCTGCAATGCGGTCGGACCGTAGAAAAAAATAAGGCAGCAGGAGGCCCCGTCCCATGCAGGATACCCCGAAGAACTTGGATCAGAAGCGTGCAGATGAAAAGATGCTGGTGAGCGAGATGATCGCTCTTTACTGCCGCAGGCAGCACAAAACACCCAAAGGCAGCCTGTGCCCGGAGTGCCGGCAGCTGCACGATTACGCTCTGACCCGCATTGACAAATGCCCGTTCATGGAGACCAAGACCTTCTGCTCGGCCTGCAAAGTGCACTGCTACAAGCCGGAAATGCGGGAGAAGATCCGCGCGGTGATGCGCTGGGCAGGCCCGCGGATGCTGCCGGTGCACCCGGTGCTTTCCATCCGGCATGCGGCAGTCACACTCCGGTCTAAGCGCGAAGCGAAAAAGGCTGGCTGAGTTTTCCAGAATAAACACCCTGCCCGCAGGCCATACTGTGGACAGAGAGGTGATAAATATGGAAAACATCGGCGTTACCTGTGATGTCTGCGAGTGCAGCCACAATGTGAGCGGCTGCAAGTGCGACCTGCCCCAGATCAAAGTGACCGAGCAGTGCACCTGCGATACGCAGCAGGTGGAGACCCCGCACTACTGCCAGAGCTACGAGAAAAAGTAATTCCCAAAGCAGCAAAACAGCTCCTGCCAGAGCATTTCCGGCAGGAGCTGTTTTGGGTCACGGAGGTCAGCGCAGGGCCACATTGCAGGTGGCAAGGCTGCGGATCAGGGTGCCCACGCTCTCCTTCATCCGGATGCCCACGAAGCCCAGCGTGAATGCGGCCTGCACATTGGCCAGATTGTCGTCGATGAACACGCACTCGCTGGCCTTCAGGCCGTATTGATCCAGCAGGGCCTGATAGATGCGGGGGTCGGGCTTGTTGATGTGCACCTCGCAGGAGGCTACGCCGCCGTCAAAGCGGTCCAGCACGCCGCGCTCCTTGAGCAGGGCCAGCACGTCCTCCGGGATGTTGCTGAGATAGTACACGCTGTAGCCATGGTTCTTCAGGCGGCGCACCAGCTCCTGCATCCGGCGGCGCGGGCGCAGGATGTGCAGCCAGTCGTCCAGCACGCCCTGCACCTCAAACTCGCGCCCGGCGGCCTTGGCGTTGCGCAGCATGGCCTGATTGCCGTCAAAGCGGGAGACAAGCCCCGCATCCAGCTGCTTCCACTCCTCGCTGCCAAAGGTCAGGTCGTACACCTGCTCCTCGATCTCTTCATTGCAAATGCGGTCTACCAGATAGGCGCGGGGGGCAAAATCCACCATGACACCGCCCAGATCAAACACGATGCTTTTATACATTTAAAATTTCCTCTGTTTCTCATGGAATGCTCTGCCCACAGTATACCACAATCTGCCATGCGGTTTCCACTGCTTTTTGCATGATGTGCCCGGCGGCTGCATAAGCTGTGGCAGAAAGGGGAGAAGGGCATTGACCATCCGGGAACTGTGTGAAAAAGAGGTGGTGCAGCTGGAGCAGGGGGTCTGCCTTGGCCGGGCCGACGACCTGACCTTTGACCCTGCCACCGCCCGGCTGCAGAGCCTGATCCTGCTGGGGCGGCCAAGGCTGTTCGGATTGCTTGGCCAGATCGGAAGAGCACACGTCTGAACTCCA
>OINX01000490.1_pt1 | contig 8060 bp, 10 predicted proteins | sample 1585431 | NCBI WGS metagenome assembly OINX01 (sample SAMN02674697, study PRJEB24791) | human gut metagenome, SKBSTL033 | isolation source: stool | host: Homo sapiens | place: USA | reverse complement strand
AACAGCAAGACATGTCCATACACGAACAAAGAATAGTTCTTCGCATACTGGAAGCGTGCCAAGCTGAACTAAAGGGAGTAAAACTGAAAGATTATGCAGGCACGAAACGCAAGTTTGAGCATGGACTTTGGGATGTTGATGCACAAATGCATGTATCTGACGTTATTTTTTCCGGACGTGATTACAATGAAATCATAGCCGCACTCGATTCTTTGGCAGGACGTTTTTTTACTTACGAAGATGACGAGGAATGGTGGAAGTGCGGATTTATATCTAACCCAAAATATAAAAAACGCACTGGCATTATAACCTTTCGTGTGTCTAACGACCTTTGGGATGTGTTTACCAAGTTCGCCAAGGGGTACAGAGAATTTGAGTTAAACAAGGCTCTTGCGCTACCTACTGGGTATTCCCTTAGGTTTTACATGTTAATGAGTGGGCAGGTGTACCCTTTGGATATATCCCTTGAAAACTTGAAAGACCGTCTTGGCATACCTGCGGACAAATACAAGGACAAGAACGGAAAAGACAGAATAGATCATTTTGAGGAAAGAGTTTTGAAACCAGCAAAGGCTGCGCTTGATGAGAGCTGCCCATACACTTTCAACTACGTGAAAGTGCGTGAAAACCCAAACAACAAACGTAGCAAGGTGACCGGGTTTAGGTTCTACCCGGTCTATCAACCACAGTTCAGAGATGAAGAACTGGAAGGGAAAGAATTGCAAGCAAAGGTTACAGCACGATATCAGATAGACAGCCATGTGTACGAGTACCTCCGTTATTCCTGCGGCTTCACATCGGAAGAGATAAACCGGAACAAAGAGACATTCATAACGGCACAAGAAAAGATAACCGACCTTATCGGAGAACTGGCTCTCCTAAACGGAAAATCACGAGAAAAGAACAATCCGAAAGGGTGGATTATAAACGCCCTTAAAGGGAAAATCAAGGATAAGTAACAAGATTACCCGGCTGAAACACTCCGGGTAATCTTGTCAAATCAGAGGAACGATTTCCATTTCTACACCAAGTTCTTTCATCTGCTGTTGTATTTCCTCGCTGCTTAGTTTCTCTCTCGCCAGTGCAAGCCCATGAAAGGCGTCCCAGCCTGCCGGCTTCGAAACGATACTACCGTTTAGGACGGCATGGGTGATTTCGCCGCCGGACTTCGCACCCTTGTTCAGTATGAAGAAGAACCGGGGTTCTTCGTGTTCCGTTGTTCCCATAATTCGTAAAGTTAGATGTTTATTTATTCCCCTTTTGTTCCCTTGCCTGCTCTTGGTAGTATTCATAATACTGCTTGTAGTTGTCCCGGTCTTTGGCTGCATCCGTCCAAAGATAGCACATGAAACAAGCGAACAATAGGGAGATAACAGCACAAAGGATTGAGTAGAACGAAATTCGTTTGTCCACATAACCGCCGTTTTTCATTCTGTACCCCTGCCGTTCAAAGTCCGCCAACACGTTTTTTAGGCGATTTTCGGCACTTTCAAGGCTTTTCCCGTCTATTTGTACCTTTCGGGCTGTTGCGTCCTCTATGCGCTTCGTATAGACTTCAACACGCTTTAGTTCTTGATACACCAGTTCTACCGCAAGCTGCGGGTTTACCCTTGGCGTTGTATCTTTTCTTTTCCGGGGGCTGTACTGTCCCTGCTTAACGTTGGAAGCTGCCGCTTCCGGGTGTGAGTTTGTTTCCATGAGATATGTTCATTGAGTTGCACTTCAGTTTGCTTTGTGTCCGCTCGATATGGGCGAGAGTGTAGCCTTTCCCTATCTCGCTTGCCTTATACTCCGTACCGCTTCGGGCTGTGACATAGTAGCCGTTAAGTTTCCCGGTGCTTGCCCTGGCTTCCCGGACTTTAAAACCTCTCTTACCAAGTTCTTCCTTGAATTTGGTAAAGTCAAAGCCCTGCATCTTCTTCAATACGCCGTCCATGGCTTCCTTGATTTCCGCTTTGTTGACTTTGCCAATGTCCTGCGACTGTACAAAGTTCCGTTCCTTGGCTATGGCATTGGCGGCTTCCGTTGCCTTTTTCCCTATCCAGTTGTCCCGGTACAGTTCCCCGGAAAGGGAAACCCGGTTTGCCAGTATGTGCAGGTGGGCTTGCTCTTTCTTGCTCTCCGTACCGCTGTGCCGGATGATGATGTACTGGTGGTTCGCCAACCCCATGCGCTGCATGAAGTCGTTACCAAGTTCCGCCCAGTCCGCATCCGTAAAGGTGGCGCTTTCCTCTATCGAGGGGCTGACCTCGAAACGTAGGCAGTTGTTTTTTACGTTCGGAAAATCAATGTGATACGGTTTCATTTCCTGCACCATTTCCGCACCAGTACACCCATAAAGTTCATGCCGGGCTATCTCGGTGGCTACTGCCTGCCCGTTTATCTCTTTGGCGAGGTCGTACTCCAATGCCGCCACACCATGTGATATGCTTTTCCCTTTCCCTATCATCGTGAGAGTATTTTTTTGAGCTCTGTAATTAGTGCCCGGTTCTCCTCGAACACTTCCCGGTACTGGCGACCACCGAAGTAGTTGTTCAGCCGTTGGAGCGTTCCTTTCAACTGGGCTATGTCCCGGAGAAGCTGCCGTTCCTCCTCGGTGTACCTCTCCCTTGGGCGCCCCCCAAGGGACAAACTCCGGCAGTATTCCGATACGCTTAGACTGCACCGGGCTGCCTGCTCCGCAAGTGCGTCCTTTTCAAGTTCGGTACACCGGAATGTAATCTTTTCGTTCCGTCTTAGTTCCATGCCACAAAGGTAATCTTAAAATCTTTTTGAGCAAAGCGAGAAAAGCAAGAATTGTCCGACAAGGACACTTCTTGCTATATATACACATGCCGCATGGGAATACATCCACGCCAACCGCCCAGCAAAAAGCCCCGGCGTGTTAGAAAATCCCCCACAGCCTAACAAATTCTACCCCATTTCTACCCAAGGGGATTACACGCCGCAGAAGTCATCCGGGAACATGTCTTCCAGTTCGTCCAAATCAATGGTTTCTTCTTCGGACACCTCCACCCATTCAATGTTTTCTTTCCCTCTTATCGCACATGAGTACATCTCGGCGGCGGCAAGAGAAGAGAACACCTCGTGCATAGGCTCGCCGTTCTCTAACCAGTAAACACAATATTCGACCATAACAGTTTTATCATTTATCGTTGTAATGCCCCTCTACCTCCAAGATGTAGACCTCTACCACTTCCTCGTAAATGTCATAGATTATCCGGTCATGGGCGGTAATGTGTCGAGACCATGTAATATCCCCACCGCCCCTTAACGCTTCGGGATGCCCAAGCCCAGTCTTAGGGTGCTCTAACAATTCTTTGTAGATTTTCTTATACTTCTTGAACAAATTGGGGTTTGATTTCTTCCATTTGGCAATCACCTTATCCACCCCGTCGGAAACCCTAATTGTGTACATCATAGACTATCGAAATAAGCGTCAATATCCTCACTGCTTTTGAGGGTAACACACTTTCCGGATTTGATTTCTTCCCTTGCCTTGTCAATCCTTGCTTGCAGCTCCGGGGTTATCATCAAATCTTCACGACCAACTTTTACCAAAGCGTAAATCTCGTTTTTCCTGCGAATTAGTACCTGCTCGCCATTGTCAGCTTTGGTGAAAGACGCTGCGAGGTTGTTACGGTATTCTCTTACTGATAATGCTTCCATATCTGTTTGCTTTTAAATTCAGCACAAAGATAGCTATATTTCAATAAAATACAAACATTTTGTACACAAACGTGTACACGCCATAAAAACCCGTTTCCAATCCTACCGCCCGTTGGTTGGTTTTGCTTTGCTCTTTTTCCCTATCGTTTTTCTTTTTCCGACAGTAAATCAACCACTTAGCTCTATAAATTCCCCTTGTCTGTTATAAGCATCGTCTGTAATATGCTCTATCACTTCTTCGCAAACGCCCATAAATAAAGGGATTAGAACATGTGTTTCCCCACACTTTGGGAGTTTAGTCCCCACACTTTGGGAGTTTAAAAGTAAATTAGTCCCCACACTTTGGGAGTTTTACCCCTCTTTTTTTGTTTTAATGTGGGGATTGTGTATATTTGCAGCAAATCAATCGTTTATGAAAAAGAAACTACCTATTACCAAGAATAAAGATGTTGTTGTTTCATGGGTATATACATGGTCAAAACAGCAAGACATGTCCATACACGAACAAAGAATAGTTCTTCGCATACTGGAAGCCTGCCAGGCTGAACTAAAGGGAGTAAAGCTGAAAGATTATGCAGGCACGAAACGCAAATTTGAGCATGGACTTTGGGATGTTGATGCGCAAATGCATGTGTCTGACGTTATTTTTTCCGGACGTGACTACAACGAAATCATAGCTGCACTCGATTCACTGGCTGGACGTTTTTTCACTTACGAAGATGATGAGGAATGGTGGAAATGTGGATTTATATCTAACCCGAAATACAAAAAGCATACCGGTATTATAACATTTCGTGTATCTAATGACCTTTGGGACGTGTTTACCAAATTCGCAAAAGGATATAGGGAATTTGAACTAAACAAGGCTCTTGCGCTGCCTACAGGCTATTCACTTAGGTTTTATATGCTCATGAGTGGGCAGGTGTACCCTTTGGATATATCACTGGACAACTTAAAAGAACGACTTGGCATACCTGCGGACAAATACAAAGACAAAAACGGAAAAGATAGAATCGACAACTTCGAGGAAAGAGTATTAAAACCAGCAAAGGCTGCGCTTGATGAAAGCTGCCCATACACATTCAACTACGTAAAAGTGCGTGAAAACCCTAACAACAAACGTAGTAAAGTAACTGGATTTAGATTTTACCCTGTATATCAACCTCAATTCAGGGATGAAGAACTGGAAGTAAAAGAACTTCAAGCAAAAGTAACGGCACGTCACCAAATAGATAGCCATGTGTATGAATACCTCCGTTATTCCTGCGGTTTCACTTCAGAAGAAATAAACCGGAACAAGGAAACATTTATAACTGCACAAGAAAATATTACTGACCTTATAAGAGAACTGGCTATCCTAAACGGAAAATCACGAGAAAAGAATAATCCAAAAGGTTGGATTATCAATGCACTAAAGGGGAAAATAAAGGAGTATAGTGCTTGATTTTCAAAAGGAATTGCTATATTTGTGGATATTAACTTTAAATTATACCATTATGAAAAAGTTTTATTATGTTATTTTAAGCATGATAGCAATAGCTTTAGTATCATGCACGTCTGAATTAGACGAGATAAATAACACTGTTCATCAGCAAGAAACCTTATCCGGAAATGAACTTGGTGCTAATCTAATGAAATCTTTTCAAAATGCAGTATCTCGAAGTAGTGAGATAAAGCATTTATCATATCCTTCATATTATGGAGGAGCCTATTTAAACAAAGAAGGCAAACTGGTTGTAAAGGTAGTCAATAAAACTTCGGAAGAGATAGAAAAAGATTTAATCACTCGATGTGGTGGAAATGGATCCATTGTGGATATCTGTGAATATTCTTATTCAGAACTATTAAATGCAGCAGAAAAGATGGATAACTATTTGTTATCTAAAAAGAATGCAGATAATCCTTTTGAATTTTATGGTTTTTCTATCTGCGATACAGACAACAACATAGAAGTCTATTTAGGTGACATTTCAGAATCAAATATACAAGACTTCAAAAAAGAAGTTTTAGAAGAACCCTTCTTGAAGTTTGTGAAATCAGAAAAACCAGCTTTCCTAAGCGAAATACTAACAGGGCAAAGTATTGTTTCCGGAACACGTTCATATGGTTCTGTCGGATTCCGAGCTAAGCGAAAAGATAGTCATGTTGTACCTGTTACAGGATTTGTTACCGCAGGACACGTTGTACAAAAAGCTGGAACTTATGTATACGAAAATGAATCGATGAGTACTCCTATAGGTTGTGCTGAAATTTCACAAACGTCAGGAGATACGGATGCTGCCTTTTGTTATTCAATGAATGGATATACATTTTCAAATCATTTATATAGCGATTTTTTATCTGTTAATCCAAAACTATCTTCTTATTTAGTTAATTCAAAAGTCGCAATTCGTGGTAGGCATAGCGCAAGTACTGGTTATATTAACTCCACTTATGCAACATCCACTTTTAAATGGCCCTCTCAAGGCATATCAGTTACTTTAACTGGCATAGTAAAAATGACCTGTAATTCACAAAGCGGAGATAGCGGATGCATTGTTTACACTCCTGATGATATGAATATAGCCGGAACATTAATAGGAGGTGTCACAAATTCCAATCCTTCATATTTTATGCCTGCTTCTCGTACCGTGGAAAAATATGGTTTGGAATTGTATTAGAATTATAAGCTTTGCTGTTTTCATTATATCCTGTTCGAATAAAAAAAACAGTAATTATATAGACACGTTAACTGTAAATGAAGTAATTTCCAATTGGAAGAATTCTATTAAAGAGAAAGGAGAACCACCTTATTTAGGAGGTATGTATGTGGAAAATGGAATTGTCTACTTTTGTATTACAAACGACACATACAATATACGGAATGATATTTTTGAAAGATGTAAAAGTTCCAATGGAGTAATTATAAAAATGTGTGGAAACAGTAAAGAGTCCTTAATGCAGCAAATAAAGATTTTAGACTCCTTATTACTTGAAAAAGATTTTACAAAATTAAAGTATTATGGTCACTATTTAGATGAAAGAAGGAATAAAGTAGTCATAATGTTGGGCGACACATCTACAAGTAATATTGCCTCCTTTAGAAAAAGTGTTATAGACTCTCCCAATTTAATTTTTGAGAAATCAGAAGAAATGTTTTTTGAATAAAGAGCAAGCCGCCGGAACTCCATAGATTCCCGGCGGCTTTTATATATAGGAATGGCATCAGTGCCATTTAAGAGTTTGCAAAGAATTACTATCTTTGCAAATATTTGGTTTTCTACCCATTTAACTCGTACATTTCTATTCCTTCCCTTCTTTCTGCTCTTGCATCTGCTGGTAATATTCATAAAAGGGCTGGTATCTGTCCCGTTCCTTGGCAGCATCCACCCACAAATAACACATGAGGCAGGCAAACAAGAGGGAGATAACGGCACAAAGAATGGAGTAGAACGAAACCCGTTTATCCACATAGCCGCCATTTTTCATTCTGTTCCCCAGCCGTTCAAATTCCGCCAATACGCTTTTTAGGCGATTTTCGGCACTTTCAAGGCTTCCTCTATCTACTTCTACCTTTTTGGCTGTTGCGTCCTCTATGCGCTTCGTATAGGATTCTACGCGCTTCAACTCTTGAAACACCAGCTCTACCGCAAGTTGCGGATTTACTTTGGGCGTGGTGTCCTTTCTCTTTCGGGGGCTGTACTGTCCCTGCTTATAGGTGTAATCCTCCGTCTTTGGGTTTGAGGGTGTTTCCATAATTCCTGCTGATTGAGTTATACTTTAAGTTTTTCTGTGTCTTTTCGATGTGGGCAAGCGTATAGCCTTTCCCTATCTCGCTTGCCTTGTATTCCGTTCCGCTCCGGGCTTCCACATAGTAGCCGTTAAGTTTGCCGGTACTCGCACGGGCTTCCCTCACCTTGAAACCCAGTTTTCCGAGTTCACGGCTGAATCCGGCAAGGTCAAACCCCTGCATCCTTGTAAGGACACTGTCCATAGCCTGTTTTATCTCTTCCCTGTTGGCTTTGCCTATGTCCTTTGACTGTACCAAATTCCGTTCTCTGGCTATGCTGTTGGCGGCTTCTGTGGCTCTCTTCCCTATCCAATTGTCTTTGTAGAGTTCCCCCGATAACGACACACGGTTTGCCAGTATATGCAGGTGGGCTTGTCTGCTGTTCTTCTCCGTTCCGCTGTGCTTCACGATGACGTACTGGTGATTCATCAAGCCCATGCGCTGCATGAAGTCGTTGCCGAGCTTCGCCCAGTCCGCATCGGTCATGCCTGCACTTTCTTCCACTGAAGGGCTAACCTCAAACCGAAGGCAGTTATTCTTTACGTTCGGAAAATCAACAAAGTAAGGTTTCATCTCCTGCACCATCTCTTCGCCTGTGCAGCCGAAAAGCTCATGGCGGTGT
>OINX01000485.1_pt1 | contig 8169 bp, 7 predicted proteins | sample 1585431 | NCBI WGS metagenome assembly OINX01 (sample SAMN02674697, study PRJEB24791) | human gut metagenome, SKBSTL033 | isolation source: stool | host: Homo sapiens | place: USA | reverse complement strand
GCTCTTCCGATCTTAATGAATTGCGGTTTCATAGCGGTGATGCCCGTCCGCAATGTACAATTTGCGCGGCGCAAAATCGGCGCGGAACGCTTCAAGCGCCTGTTTGTCATTCACAATCCACAGGCGGTGTGTGACAAGTCCGTCTGAAAATTCGCAGTACGGCGTGCCGGCGGAAAGGCGGTCGATGCGCTTTTGCGTCTCGCCCTTTTCGTCCTGATACAAAGAGTAAATCGAACTGAAGTTGCAGTTCGTCGCCTTCATCAGCTCAAAACGGTCCTTTTTCGCCTTAGAGAGCGTCTCCTCGTGCGGCAGCACAACGCCCGCGGAAAAATCCTCCACGCGCACAAGGCACACGATGCCCTTTAGGCTGCGCACCTCGCCATGGTCTACGTCGGTTTTGAATTCTTCCTCGTAGATATAAAGACCTGCGTCCTTGTCACAGCGCAAAGTGCCGTCGGAAAGCCACGTGTGCAACGTCTTGCCGGCGGTCTTATACGGTTCTTCGCCGCGCGGCAGCTCCAGGCGTATGACGTTGTGCGGGTTTCTTTCCAAAAACGCCGCGCGCTCCGCTTCACTGATGATGTCATACGGCGGACAGGTCAGTCCTTTCGCTTCTCCCGCCGATTTTGTGTACCGCATGGCATGAAATGCCCGAATGTCTGCCATCGTGGTGCCCCCTTTAAATTTCACTTTTTCTCATTATAACGGCAAAGCACTCTTGCGTCAAGAAAAAAGCGATACAACATGAAACATCCTCGCCGCAGTTCAAGTCCGAAAACACTTCACAGCCCGGCTGTTTTGTCCGTATTTTCCGACCGTTCGAATCAAAACCTGCTTCTTAAAAGCGCAAGAACAAAACGCTGTGCGGCGGCATTTGCAAGGTTCCACCCGCAGCTTGGTCCAGAACGTTTGACGGGGTAAATGAGGAGGGAGGCAACACGGTGTCACTGGAGAAGAGCATCGCCTCGCTGCAAGGTCCAAAGGAAGAGAAGTCCACCGGCTTTTTGCGGTGAAATGCGGCGTTCACCACCGTGGCGGACACCCGACCCTCTCGATCCACGGTAATAACGGCTTCTTGAGACGCGGAGCACAGACGATTACCCATGTGCCAGCGATTCATCCAGGAGAACACTTGTCCTTGCGCTGTCAAGCTCACGTGATCCGGTTTCACACACAGCATTCCCTCGTTGATCGCCTGAAAGTGACACGCAAGGGCTATCCCGCTTTTTTCCGCCTCTTCCATCAACATGTGCAAAACCAGCGCCGCATAAATACCGTCGGTAACACTGGAAGGACGGTACCAGGCATACCACACATTCCACTCGTCCATGGAAATGCGTATAGAAGGCTCCAGCCACTGCCGGGACTGGTGAATCAGTTCCCGCATCCGGGAGACAGAAGCCATGCACCGGTTATATTCCTCCTCTACGGTGGAAAGGTCGGTGTAATGAGGGTCGTAGCCATAATAGTGCTGGGAAATCATCTGAGAAATCCCGGCAAGCGGCTTGGCTGAAAATTCTGCCCATTCCTTGTTAGGATAGGGTCCCGAGGAGCACAGGCTGAGACCGGGTGAGGCCTCCAGCATTTTTTTGCCATTCTCCAGTGCGATCTGACAGTACCCGGCAGGAGTGTTGTCGCCCTCCATGTGACCATAGCCGAATTCGTTACCCAATGACCAAAACTGCACATTGTAAGGCTCTTGGTGCCCCCGATTGGCTCGGAGTTTTCCGTAGGGGGTTGAGACATCGCCGTTGCAGTATTCCACCCAAGCGGCGTTCTCATCGGGGGTGTTCCAACAGGGGTTGATGGTGATAAACGGCTCGGCACCGATTTCTCGACACAGGGCGATAAAGTCATCGGTATTCATCTCGCTGAAATCGTAGCCCATGGTGTGCGGTTGAGTCTCCAGACCCAAATAGGACTGGAACGGCGCACGCATATCCGCCGGCAAAAGGCCGTCCATCCAGTTGAATTCCCCGGCAAAATTGCCGCCCGGCCAGCGCAGCACCTTGATGCCCAAATCCTTCATGGCTTCCACCACATCGCGGCGCATTCCGTGGAAGTGATCCTTGGGCAGCAAAGAAACGGCTCCTACGCAGACATAACCCGCATTCTCCCAGCAGATTCGCAGGTCGGCATCAGAGTCAGCGGCCTGCGGGGTGAGCTCCACCTCTAAACGGGTCCAATCGTCGCCGCCACCTACAGATGCGGCACGGCAGTAGACGTTCTTCCCGGTTCGATCTGTCAATGAAACCGTAAACTTCACCGATTCTTGGGTTTTAACCACCATTCCGAACAGATACGGTTGCCCCTGGGATATTGTGATGCCATGCTGACCCATGCCGACAGCTTCCCCGCAGTAGGGGTTGAAGATACCGACGGAATTACATTCGAGGGTCCGCTTCATGTGGTAGCCTTCTCCGTGGCGGGTGTAGGGTTCATCCAAGGCAAACACGCCACGTTCCCCCAAGGGAAACCATTCTATGGCGCAGCCCTCGCAAGCCGTGGGCTTCCCGGCAAACTTTCGATTGCGAACCATCTGGGCGGATAGGCCGGTATAGATACAGGAGCGCGTGTGCTCCAGGTTGCAGCCGAACAAGTAGGGCGAAACCAGTAAATCCGCAGGATCGTCCCGGCGTAAGGTGAGAGGTGTGGCCTGAGCTGCTTTTCCATCCCAATCGACGGCCTCGTCCAGATTGCTGCTGCGAACCACGTTCATGAGTTCGCCGCTGAGAAGCTCCACAACGCTGACGCGCAGCTCCGCAGCCACACGGCTGAAAAGCGTCACGTCGGGCAGGCTTTTGCCACGTTCCCACTTAGAGACCGCTTTATCGGTTACATTCAGTCGTTCGGCCAGTTGAGCCTGCGTAAGACCCATGGCCATCCTGCGCCGGCTGATAAACTGTCCTATTTTTGATAAATTCATAAATTTTCCTCCCTTTAGGACTTTCCTTTAGCATACCATAGTCCACCCGCACAAGCAACCGACCGACAGTTGAGTAACATGGGGCGAAAAAGATTTCTCTGACACTTTTATGAAACGTTTCTTCTGTCACGTCGGAAAAGAAAAAAACGGGAGTGCTTCCGAACATCGCCTCGCAGTTAAGGTGGAACGTGGTTGCTTATTTTGCACTTATTTTCAAAGAGCTGCACCGTATTCTGCTTCGTTTTTTCGCCCGGGGTATCTCTTTACCGCTTTGCAAAAATAAAAGTTTTTCCGTGCGCAAAAAGCTTGAAACGCAACGGGGGATTTGGTATGATGGACGTAAATAAGCCTTGAGGGGAAGGGCTGCACATTGTGTGCGGCGTGCGCCCTAAATTTTGGGAAGGCGGTTGGATTGAGATGGAAAAAAGCAAGCGAACGTTTCGTGGCAGTTACCCGGCGTATGCCCTGACCTATTTCTTCTTTTACTGGAGCTTGGGCGTGTTTACCTCGGTGCTGTCTATGTATCTGACGGGCATCGGCAAATCGAAAGCGGAGATGTCCTTCATTATGTCGGCTTCGAGCTTGTTCGGCGTGGTGCTGATCCCGATCGTGGGGTATATCAATGATAAGCTGCGAAAGCCGCGGCTTATCTGTACGGTGATGATGGCGTGCGTGGCGGTGTTCGGCATCCTGTTTGCGCTGGTGCGCGAAACGATGCTGCTGTTCCTTTTAAACGGCTGCATCATGGGGTTTATCTCATCGCTTTCGCCGGTGAGCGAGCGCATGGCAACCTCGACGAAGTACCGCTACGGTACCATTCGTATTTGGGGCACGTTCGGTTATGCGGCGGCCGTACAGGTGGCCTGCGCCATGATGGAATTTACGAGCCCGCAGCTGATTTTTGTTTCGGTCTCCGTTTCGGCGGTGCTGGCCATTGTGGGTTTCCTCGGCACGGACGACATTTCGTTTACGGATACGGAAGCGGCAAAGGCTGCGGCGGGCAAGCAGTTTTCATTTCTCTGTGCGCCGATGTACATTTTGTTCGTCATCATCGGGTTTATTTTTTCGGGTTGCTCAAATCTCAACATGACATACAGCCCCATTTTGTTGCAGGAGCTCGGCATGCCGACGGGTGCGGTGGGCACAGTGCTGTTTTTCAGTACGATTGTTGAGCTGCCTGTCATTTTGTTTTCGTACAAATTTATGGATCGCTTTTCAGGGCGCACGCTGATGCTTTTGGCGTTTGCTATTATGGTGGCGCAGTTTTTGCTGTACGCCACGGCGCCGAACGCGTTTGTTGCGGTTGTGACCATGCTGGTTTTGCGTGCTATCGGTTCTACGCTGTTCGGGATGATCTTATTGAAGATCGTGCGCGGCGTTGTGCAGGTGCGTTCCGTTTCCACGACGCTGGGCGTTATCAGCGCTACGGACGCGATGAGTGCCATTTTAATGCAGAACCTCGGCGGCATTCTGGTGGAAAACACGAGTATCCGCATCTTGTATTTTGCCATGGCGGGCCTGATGATGCTCGGCATGATCCTAACGCTGTTCCTGCGCGTGCAGAACACGGAAAAGGTGTTTTCGTAAAAATTTCCCCGCAGCTTCGCGAAATTTCCGACGTGAAGCTGCGGGGAATTTTTAGAAGCCGAACACGGCTGTGTAATCTAAAACGGCGTGCACGAGGACGGGGATCCACAGGGAGCCGGATTTTTCTTTGAGGTATTGGAAAAGGCAGCCCATGGCGACAAGCCCCGCCATTTGTGAGCATACAAAACGCACAAGGTAAGACGCGGTGATCGCTCCGAAATCCGCATAGGCGAACACGTGCATGGCGGCAAAGAGAATGTTTGGCACGAGGTAGCGAACGGCGGCGGGCTCGTCCCGCAAAAGCCCCACGCATACGCCGCGCACGACGAATTCCTCACAAAACGCGATGAAAACGGTGTAGTAGAATAGGTTGTACAGCACGGTGATTTTATCCGGCTTTACGATCAGCGCTGCGGCCGTGACGATAAGCAGGAGAAACAGCAGCAAAACAGCGATTTTTCTTGTTTTGCCTTTGGGGACGGTCAGCTGCATCGCCTGCACAAAGCGCTTTTTGCAGAAAACGAGCGCGAGGAAAACAAGAAAAGCGGGCACGGCGGACGTGAGCAGATTTTGCGCAAAGAGCTGCGGCAGGTGCGAGGAAGCCGCCCGCACGGAGAGCAGCGTGCCTTTTTGTTTTTCGGCGTATATGACCCATGCGGCGAAAAGCATATCCGCGGCACAAATCAAAAACACGGCAAGAATTTTCAGCGCAAATTTGCCTTTTGAAGACGCTTTATCTAAAAGCATAGTTTTCTCCTTTCGCGACCCGAGCAGCCGCCTTTTTCGGGTAAATTATAGTACGGCTTTCAGAACGTGACAAGTTCACTAAATTTCTGACAGTGAATTTTACGGGGGGAATTTTCTTTTTACTGGAAACGGGCGGGCGGCTGTGCTATGATTAAAGTATCAAACGGAAGGTGGTTATATTTATGATATTGGAAAGAGTCACGCCGGAAAGCGTGGGTATTCATTCCGAAGGCATATTGAAATTTATCGATCTTGCGGAAAGCAGAGGACTTGAGCTGCACAGCATGATGCTGCTGCGCCACGGCAAGGTGTGCGCAGAGGGCTGGTGGAAGCCGTATAACCCGGCGTCGCCGCACATGATGTTCTCCTTTACAAAGGCGCTGACCTCCACGGCCATCGGCTTTGCGTGCCAGGAGGGAGCGCTGTCTCTTGACGATCGCTTGAGCGAGCTGTTCCCGGACAAGATGCCGGAAAATCCGAGCGAAAATCTGCTTGCCTGCACGGTGCGCGATCTGCTCACGATGTCCTGCGGCCACGAGACGGAGATCAATACGTTCGACGTGAACGAGCCGGATTGGATTAAGAACTTCCTTTCGCACGAGTTTAAATATAAGCCCGGCAGGTGCTTTATGTACAACACCGCCGGCACGAACATGCTGTGCGCCGCGCTGAAGCGCCGCACGGGTGAGAATCTGTTCGAGTACCTTACGCCGCGTCTTTTTGAGCCGCTCGGCATGGAGAATATTGAGTGCTTCCGCCTGCCGGACGGCATTGAAATGGGCGGCGCGGGCAGCCGCCTGAAGACCGAAGACATGGCGCGCTTTATTTTGTTTGTTTCCCGGCACGGCAAGTGGGAGGGCAAGCAGCTTTTAAACGCCGAATGGTTCGACATGGCGAGCGCAAATCAGGTCTCGACGATCAGTCCGGCGAATAATGCGGATAACCCCGACTGGCGCTGTGGTTACGGCTTCCAGTTCTGGCGCTGCGTGCCGGAGCATGTGTTCCGCGCGGACGGCGCGTTCGGCCAGTACGGCGTGGTGTTTGAGGACAAAGACACCGTGCTCATTTTGCAGAGTTCTTCCTCCAATCAGCAGGAGCAGCTGACCTGCGCGTGGGAGGCGCTGCTGCCGGCCATCACGGACGAGGAGACGCTGCCGGAAAGCCCCATGGCGCACGTTTTGAAGAAGCGTTTGGAAAAAGCGGAGATCACGCCGATGCTGTCTTCCCGCAACCCGTGGTCCGAAAAAGAGATTGAGGGTAAGAAATTCGCGTTTACGGAGGAAGTTCCGGGGCTTGTCGATTTCATCGGCGGTGTGTGGATTGTGGCCCCGCAGGGCGGTGTGACGAAGACGCTGCGCTTTGAATTTGCGCCCGAAAAAGCAAATCTCGTTTTCGAGCAGGATAACGGCGAATTTACGGCGGAAATCGGCCTTCAGAGCCACTTCACGAGCTTTACGCTCGGCGGCCGTACCTACGGCGCTGTGGGTCGCTGGCGCAGTGACAAGCGCTTTGAGCTCGAAGTTCGCTGTGCGGAATCCGCAGGCGGCAGACGAATGATCTTCACATTTGAGGGTGACGCGCTCACACTGGAGACGGAATCTACGATGGCAATCTCCGGCGGCATTGCAGACCGCCCGTACAAGCGCTACACGCTGAAAGCGGAATAATTTCAAAGAAGGATATGGAGCCGTGCGCAGAAGGAAAAACTGTTTGCGCGCGGCTTTTCTTTGCTTAAAACGTTTGACTAACGGCCTGAAATATGCTATACTCTTGGGGTATCGAATATTGGGCTGTCGCCAAGCGGTAAGGCAACGGACTTTGACTCCGTCACCTCGTGGGTTCGAATCCCGCCAGCCCAGCCATGATTGGGTGACAAAAAAGATGTCACCCAATTTTTCTAGTATTTATGCGGGCTTTCGGGGTTTTTGAGCGAAATGCGAGAAACCGTTTCACCGTAGATGTCCAAACAGAAAACCGCAGTAAGATCCGCCGCAGCGGGGTCTCCGTCTGATTTTTTCAGACAGAGGCCCCGCTTTTTTGCGTTTTATACCTTTTTCCCCGCTGTCGGAACTGTAGAAGTTTCCGACGGCTTCATAGATAGATTGACGAATTGCGAAACGGGCAGATTTCAAACCCTCAAAATACAAGGGGGTAGTGCGCCCTTTTTTAGAAGCGTCTCGGCAGGTCTGCCGGGGCGCTTTTTGCGGCGCTTCTTCGCGGCGATTTTTCGCCTTTCCCCCTCTCTCACACTCTCTCCCCCTAAATTACTTACTTGGCTGGGAAAGAAGACTTTTCTCTCCGGTAAGCTCAGTCAAAACCAGCAGGAACTTAAACTTTCAACAATCATCAGGAAAGGATGTTAAAAACATGAACATCGGAATCGACCACGGCTATTACGCCATCAAGACCCGGCATTTTTCTTTTCTAGCCGGTATCGCTGTTTACAGCCATGAACCCTACACCCTGCAAAACACGCTGGAATACGGCGTCCCAATGCCTCGACCTGCCGCAGTCTGGAGCTCGGCATGATCCGATGCATCGACGAAACAAAGGAACAGGTTCGCCGGGATGTCGGGGTGTCTGTTACCGATGCTCAGGTGGAACGTGTGCTGACCGGAAAGCCCTGCAGCATCCTCCAATACCGTTTTTAATGGAGTATAGTAAAAATCTTTATAAACGTAAACTATTATTGCTAACTGGATACAGTACTAGGTTAAAAACTCTGAATATATTGCCGCCATAATTCAAATCCCTATCTTTCTGAGATTTGAATTATGGCGGCCCATATGTTTTGACATTACTATTCCACAATCGAACATCACATGATCTGTGCTCCGGAGACGTAGCCAAACAGGAATATTCCCAGAAAAAGCGACTCGACCACAATTACATATGTCCGCAATTCCGAC
>OINX01000482.1_pt1 | contig 8243 bp, 8 predicted proteins | sample 1585431 | NCBI WGS metagenome assembly OINX01 (sample SAMN02674697, study PRJEB24791) | human gut metagenome, SKBSTL033 | isolation source: stool | host: Homo sapiens | place: USA | reverse complement strand
CCTACACGACGCTCTTCCGATCTCCCTGATCGATAAGCGTTTCGAAAGCCGTAGCTGCGGATGCGAAATCCTTCGAATTGTAAGCGGCGACAGCCTTATTGTAAGTTTCGCCCAATCCTTCCTGCGCAGCCACAGACCCCACAACGAACAGGGCAAGCGCGGAAATCAAAAGTTTTTTCATAAATATTGTATAAATTATAGGTTAAAATTGGTTCCGTCCATTTTTATCACCATTCCCTGCAAACCCATCGGAAATATCGCCCCGTCCTGTAGGTCGCAACCATCCGTCGAAACTCCCGCCGGAAAGCAGGGAATGCAAATTTAGTTTTTTTTCGGCACTTTCCAAAAATCACCTTCTCAACGCAGCGAAGAACGAACGGACGAGCCTCTCGCACTCCTCGGCCAATACCCCCCGCGTCACCGTCGTTCGGGGCGGAAACACCTGCTCCGAATAGCGGCGATAGCCACGCTTCGGATCGTCGGCGCCATAGACCACCCGCCCTACCTGGCTCCACGCAATCGCCCCCGCACACATGATGCAAGGCTCGACCGTCACATACAACGTACATTCGGACAAGTATTTGCCTCCGACGGTCGAGGCTGCGGCTGTCAGGGCCTGCATTTCCGCATGAGCCGTAGCGTCCGCCAAGGTTTCGACCAGGTTGTGCCCCCGACCGACGATACGTCCGTCCGCGACCACCACGGCACCGATGGGTACTTCCTGCTCTTCTAACGCTTTTTCCGCCTCGTTTAGTGCCAGGCGCATGAATTTTTCATCGGTTTGCTGCTGTTCCATCGTTTCGGTTTTTCGGCAAAATTAATAATTTAACGGAAAATCCGATATGCCTCTAATTTTCACCCGGCTCCACATCGCCGCCTCTCTTCCGTTCTGCCTGTATTCGTAAATAGCAGGAATTCCGACAAGAAACGAATTAGTTCGCACCACTCCGCACTCACTTTTCTTCCTTTACAAAAGACGGAAAGTCGCCGCCACCCCTCCCGACGAACCCGCCGGATTCAGCCTCGCACACCTCCCCTGTCGAAGGAAAGAGATGGCATCCGGTATAAAAAACGCGCGAGTTTGTTTTTTATACCTTCGTTTTCACTACCTTTGTGAATCACAATACGACAACAACGAAAAAAACAGATACGACCATGTACAGAACCCATACCTGCGGCCAGTTGCGTGCCGCAAATGTAAACGAAACGGTCACCCTGGCCGGCTGGGTGCAGAAAGTCCGCAACCTGGGTGCGATGACCTTCATCGACCTGCGGGACCGTTACGGCATCACCCAGATCGTCGTCGAAGAACACTCTCCGGCCGATGTCAAGGCCGTGGCCGGCGGACTGGGCCGCGAATACGTCCTTCAGGTCGAAGGCCGCGTGGTAGAGCGTTCGTCCAAGAACCCGAAGATGCCTACGGGCGACATCGAAGTCGTCGCCTCGAAGCTCGTGGTGCTGCACGAGGCCGAAGTGCCCCCGTTCACCATCGAGGAGAACTCGGACGGCGGCGACGACCTGCGTATGAAATACCGCTACCTCGACCTGCGCCGTCCTCCCCTGCAGCGCAACATGATCCTGCGTCACAAGATGGCCCAGGAGATTCGCCGCTTCCTGAGCGACGAAGGTTTCCTGGAGATCGAAACCCCCTACCTGGTCAATTCCACGCCCGAAGGCGCCCGCGACTTCGTCGTCCCGAGCCGCATGAGCCCCAACCAATTCTACGCCCTGCCCCAGTCGCCCCAGACCCTCAAGCAGCTGCTGATGGTCGCCGGCTACGACAAATACTTCCAGATCGTGCGCTGTTTCCGCGACGAAGACCTGCGGGCCGACCGCCAGCCCGAATTCACGCAGATCGACTGCGAAATGTCGTTCGTCGAGCAGGAGGACGTGCTCGAAATCTTCGAGCGCTGGGCCAAGCACATGTTCCGCGAAGTGATGGGCATCGAACTTACGGAGCCGCTGCGCCGCATGCCCTGGATCGAAGCGATGGAGAAATACGGCTCGGACAAACCCGACCTGCGCTTCGGTATGGAGTTCGCCGACCTGACGGACCTGGCCCAAGGTCACGGCTTCGCGGTTTTCGACGACGCGGAGTACGTCACCGGCTTCGCCGCGACGGGCTGCGCCGGCTACACCCGCAAACAAATCGACGCCCTCACGGAGTTCGTCAAACGCCAGCAGATCGGTGCCAAGGGACTCGTCTGGATCCGCGTCGAAGCGGACGGCAACGTCAAGTCGTCCGTCGATAAATTCTACTCGCCCGAGCAGGTGCGGGCGATGGCCGAACGCGCGGGCGCAAAAGCCGGCGACCTGGTGCTAATCCTCTGCGGCAAGAAATTCAAGACCCTCACCCAGCTCTGCGCCCTGCGTCTGGAGGTCGCTCAGCAGCTGGGCCTGCGCGACCCGAAGAAGTTCGCTCCGCTGTGGGTCATCGACTTCCCGCTGTTCGAGTGGGACGACGAGACCCAGCGTTACTACGCCGTGCACCATCCGTTCACCTCGCCCAAGCTCGAAGACGTACAATACCTGGACAACGACCCCGGTCGCGTGCGGGCCAACGCCTACGACTTCGTCTGCAACGGCACCGAGATCGGCGGCGGCTCGATCCGTATCCACGACTCGAAACTGCAGGCCAAGATGTTCGAGTTGCTGGGCTTCACGGCGGAACAAGCGCAGGAGCGTTTCGGCTTCCTGATGAACGCCTTCAAGTACGGCGCACCCCCTCACGGCGGTCTGGCCTTCGGTTTCGACCGGCTCTGCTCGCTCTTCGGCGGTTCGGAGTCGATCCGCGACTACATCGCCTTCCCGAAAAACAACAACGGCCGCGACATGATGCTCGACGCACCGGGCTATATCGACCAGGCGCAGCTCGACGAGTTACACATTCAATTGGTAAAACCGGAAGAATAAACCAAAACAAGATCTCGTATGGCCTCTGTAAGATCGCTTCGGCGGCTGCTCAGGTTCTGCATGATCCTTTTAGCATGCAGTTTGGCAATGCTCATCACCGTTTATACATGCGGTACTGCGGCCACGGGCGACAAAGTCCGCGCCTGGGTCACGGTGCTGCTGCTTCTGGCGCTGATGGGAAACAGCTATCGCTCGATGCGCCGCAAGGAGCGCGAACGGCAGGACAAACTGCGCAAATAGCTCCTTTAGCCAGACAGTTCCACGGAATTCAAGGCTTCTCCGAAGAACAACGATGGCTGCAACATAATGCTCGATGCACCGGATTAGAGCGATCTTTCGCCGTTCGACAAACTGTATCCGGAATTGAAAAACCGGAGATATTAAAGCTTCAAGTATCGCCAATACAAGAAAGAGTATCCTGAACAGAAGGATACTCTTTCTTCATACCAACTGAAATGATTACACCAGGGAAGCGATCGCACTCACCAAGATAATCAAAACGATCAACGCGATACACGATATGACAAGCCCGGCGATCGCCAAGCCGCGGGGAGTTCTGAAAATTCCCACGAATGAAAAAATCAAACCCAAGGCCCACAATACCCAGCCGAGCCCCGGAACCCAGCTGAAAATCAAACCCAACAAGGCCAGAATAAAACCGGCGGTTCCCAGTCCGTTCGTGCTTCTCCGCTCCTGCTGATTGATAATGATCGTCTGCCCTTCGACCTGATGTCTGCCGACTTCATTTCCATTCTGCTTCGTAATATTATCCATAAAATTTAAGATTGTATCGTCCGTACCCCGACGACTGGTAATAAAAAGAAAAGCGTGGCACCGAAGCCCATTTCAGAATCGCAGGTCGTAGGAGTACCTTTTGGCGTGAAATAAGCGACAGCCCCACGCCTATATCCGCAGAATACGAATACGACGCGAGAAGATGTCTGCCTATTCTCCGCCAAAATGAATTTCCTACGTTCACGATTCGGGAACAGACTTACACTTTTCCGTGTGTATCAATATGTACGGCAAATATAGCGATCCTTTTCGAAATATACAATAGCGCATCGCGTCGGGAACTGCGACCGCAGAACAAGCGTGAAGCACGACGTAGAAACGAAATCCGGCCAAGACACGATCTCCCCGCTGCTAATCCCCGAACCGGACGGCAGCGGTTCTACGCATCCGCTCTTTCGGACCGCATTCAGTCCGGCCGTTGCCGAAAACAAAAATTTTCAGTACATTTGAGCGACAAAAAAATGCTTTCCATGTCCATTCCCCTCGCCGAACGACTGCGTCCCCGTACGCTCGATGAATATATCGGACAGGCCCACTTGGTCGGGCAGAACGGCGTATTCCGCAAGTTCCTCGAAACGGGCAATGTCCCCTCGTTCATCCTCTGGGGTCCGCCGGGCGTGGGAAAGACTACGCTGGCCAAGATCGTTGCCACGACTCTCAAACGCCCGTTCTACACCCTGTCGGCCGTCACGTCGGGCGTCAAGGAGGTGCGCGAGGTGTTGGAATCGGCCCGCAAGCAGAAATTCTTCGACTCCAAACCGCCGATCCTGTTCATCGACGAAATCCACCGCTTCAACAAGTCGCAGCAGGACTCGCTGCTGGGTGCTGTCGAGCAGGGCGTGGTGACGCTGATCGGAGCTACGACCGAAAATCCCTCGTTCGAGGTGATCTCACCGCTGTTGAGCCGCTGCCAGGTCTATATCCTCCAGCCGATGACCGACGGGGAACTGCAAACCCTTTTAGACCGGGCTCTGGCCACCGATCCGGAGCTCAAAACCCGGGAGATCGAGGTACAGGAAACCGAAGCGCTGTTCCGCTTTTCGGGCGGCGACGCCCGCAAGCTGCTCAACATTCTGGACATCATCACGGGCGCCGCAGACGGCAAAGTAACGATCACCAACCAATACGTCACCGACTGTTTGCAGCAGAACATCGCCCTCTACGACAAGAACGGCGAACAGCACTACGACGTGATCTCGGCCTTTATCAAATCGGTGCGGGGCAGCGATCCCAACGCAGCGATCTACTACCTGGCCCGCATGCTGGCCGGAGGCGAAGAGCCGCGCTTCATCGCCCGCCGGCTGGTGATCCTGGCCTCGGAAGACATCGGCCTGGCCAATCCCAACGCCCTGCTGCTGGCCAACGCCTGTTTCGACACGGTGCACAAGATCGGCATGCCCGAAGCCCGCATCACGCTGGCCGAAACCACGATCTACCTGGCCACCTCGCCCAAGAGCAACTCGGCCTACATGGCCATCAACCAGGCGCTCTCCTTCGTCGAACACGATACGACCAACCGGCCCGTACCCCTGCACCTGCGCAACGCCCCGACCAAGCTGATGGATCAGGCGGGGTACGGCAAAGGCTATAAATACGCCCACGACTACGGCGGATTCGCCGGGCTGGAGTTCATGCCCGAAACGCTCAAAGGCAAGAAATTCTACGAGCCGAACACCCGCAACGCCGCCGAAGCGAAGATCGCCGCATGCATCCGGGAGCTGTGGAAGGACAAATATAAATAACAGCCGGAGACACAACGCCTTCCGGCATTCCTGAAGCCGACTGCCGGACAGCCCCGAAAATACGATCGGACGACATCCCGTATTTCACCCCGGCGAACGGCAGCGACACAAGCGACCAAAATATACCGACAAACGGCAAAAGAGCACAGCGGGCAATCCCTGAATCATAAATCCCGAAACCGGGACGGAATCTATCCCCGGAAACATAAAGACTGCCGACATGTTGAAAACAGGCGCTATATTGAATTTCCTGGTCGCGGCGGGACACCTCGCCTGCCTACCTTGGCTCTATCCCGTACTGTCGATCTATCGCATCGACGGAATCATGGAAACGCTGGCCCTCCGCTACGGGGCCGCCATTCCTTATCTGCTGACCGTCGCCATTGCGTTCATCTTCGCCGTATTCGGCCTCTACGGACTTTCGGGCGCCGGGATCATCCGCCGGCTGCCGCTGCTCGAAACAGGTATTTACACCATTGCCACCCTCTTCCTGCTGCGGGCCGTCGCGGGCGTTGCGGAAATGGCCGTGACGGGCTGCGCTCTTCTTGCGGACAGTACGGCAGCCTTTGCTGCCGCCGTCGTCGGCACGCTCTACCTGCTGGGCGGGCGGCGTAAATTCGGCAGGCAGGAATCCGAATGAAACACAAACTTCGCCGGCAGTTTACCGAAGAATACAGAGAACAACAAAATAGCATGAAACGCATAGGACTCATATCCGACACCCACGGCACGTTCGACCAAACGCTCAAAACATTCCTCAAGGACGTGGACGAAATCTGGCACGCCGGGGACATCGGCTCTCCGGAGGTCGCCGACCAGATCGCGGCGTTCAAACCCCTGCGGGCCGTCTATGGCAATATCGACGGAGGTATCATGCGACGCACCTACCGCGAATTTCTCTCCTTCGAGTGCGAAGGGGTGAGCGTCCTGATGACCCACATCGGCGGCTATCCCCGCCACTACACCCCGCAGGCCGTAGCGCGGATCCAATCGCTGCGCCCGAAAATCTTCATCGCGGGGCACTCCCACATTCTCAAGGTCATCTACGACCCCGTTTACGACCTGCTTCACCTCAACCCCGGCGCTGCCGGCTGCTACGGTTTCCACAAGGTGCGCAGCGCCCTGCGCTTCACCATCGACGGCACCGACATCCGCGACATGGAAATCGGCGAATGGCCTCGTCCCGGCGCTTGATAAAGGGGCGAAATCGTTCAATATGCAATATTTTTATTTAACATAATATTACCTGGGATTTCTTCGTTATAAGTCTGTAATTTCAACAGGACAAAACGTACATTTTCGACAAGCGAGGAGAGAGCGACCGCGTTCGCTTTTCCGAACACGGAAAACTAAAAAAGGAATCCAAGATGCAAGCTAAAATCTCAAAAACGCTCGAGGCCATCATCGCCCGTACGGCATTTGAAACCTCGAAACGCGCTATTACCCACTCACTCAAGGATTTTCTCACCCTTGAGATTCTGCGGGAAGAAGGGTCCTTAGCGCATCAGATACTCACCTCCCGCCTCAAGGACTGGGAGATTCACCAAATATGCCTTCGCATCGAAAGCGAGATTCGGTCGGTATCGGCACCCGATTCATCGAGGCAGAATCCCGAAGAATTTTTCCCTTTATACACCAGAGAATTACAACGATTGTTCGCCCCGATGCACCATGTTTCGACGGCACACGCACTGCTGCACATCGTGAGCGACCCGCACACGATCACTTCGCAGGTGCTGGCCATGTACCATTTCGATGCACAGGCGATAGCGACCGAACTGCAAAAGATGACCCTGGAGGCCGATCAAACGACGCCTCCGGATACCAATTTTCGGCCGACACCCGAACTACGGTTCATCGGCCTGCGCGAACCTGTCCGGGACACTCCTCCTGCGGAACCTGCCTTGTTGGACAAATTCGGCACCGACCTTACGTACGAAGCTCGCAGAGGCCGCATCGATCCCGTCGTAGGACGCGAGCGGGAGATGGAACGCATCGTGCAGATCCTCTCGCGCCGCAAGAAGAACAACCCGATCCTGATCGGCGAAGCCGGCGTGGGCAAGAGCGCCATCGTCGAAGGGCTGGCCCTGCGGATGGCAGCGGACGAAGTTCCCGCCACCATCCGCGGCAAACGGCTCTATTCGCTCGACGTATCGTCGCTCCTGGCCGGGACCAAATACAGAGGTGAGTTCGAAGAACGGATGCAGCGACTTCTCGAAGAATTGCGCAGGAAGCAGGACTCGATCCTCTTCATCGACGAAATACACACCATCGCGGGCGCAGGTTCGACCCAGGGAAGCCTCGACACGGCCAACATTCTCAAACCCGCCCTGGCGCGGGGCGAATTGCAGGTCATCGGAGCCACGACGCTGGACGAATATCGCGAAGATATCGAGAGCGATCCCGCCCTGGAACGCCGCTTTCAGAAAATCCTCGTCGAACCCGCTTCGGAAGAGGAAACCCTGCAAATCCTGCACAACATCGCACCCCATTACGAACGGCACCACGGAGTGCGCTACTCGGACGAAGCATTGCGGGCCTGCGTCGCCCTGACCGGGCGCTACATTACCGACCGCAACTTTCCGGACAAGGCGATCGACGTGCTGGACGAAGCCGGGGCACGTATTCACCTGCAGGACAAAGGCAAAACCGAAAAACCGTCCCGAAAAACCGCATCCCGCGAACCGGTCGGCGCCGCAGCAGGAGCCAAAACGCCCAAAAACCGCTCCCGCAAAACGGCGGCAGCGGACACGACGACTGTCGGTGGCGCCGTATGGACTCTTACGTCCGATC
>OINX01000450.1_pt1 | contig 8858 bp, 9 predicted proteins | sample 1585431 | NCBI WGS metagenome assembly OINX01 (sample SAMN02674697, study PRJEB24791) | human gut metagenome, SKBSTL033 | isolation source: stool | host: Homo sapiens | place: USA | reverse complement strand
CTTGCCCCTCCTCCGGGGAGGTATGACTTCCTATCGGTATTATCATTCCAACTAAAGCAGAAGAATCATAGTCATTTTTGTTGCGCCAGTTTCTCATTATGGGGAACTGGTGTTTTTTGCTGTCGATTTTTCGGGAAAGCTCCCGAAGTATGTCGATGCCGATCCCCGCCTCCTTTCGATTCACTCGTCAACTGCCCGTGAATTGAAATGGAGGTACATAATGAAGAAAGTCAATCTTAGGGACTTATATCCCGATGTTTACAAAAATGATCACTTTGTAGAAGTAACCGAAGATGTGCTGGAGACGATCCGAGCTGCCGAGCGTGCAGAAGCTGCCTATGACCGGAGGATGTATCGTTATAAGGCGCATTACTCCCTGGACTGTGACAATGGCATTGAAAATACGATCCTGATGAAGCCCCAGACACCGGAAATGCTCCTGGAGGAAAAGCAGCTGCGGGAGCAGCTCTATGCCGCTGTGATGGCTCTACCGGAGAAGCAGGCCAAGCGGATCTATGCCCGGTATTACCTGGGTATGCGCGTGAGCGAGATTGCGGCATCGGAGGATGTAGACCCAAGCCGTGTCCGTGACAGCATCCGGCGTGGTCTGAAGCAGCTGGCAAAGTATTTTTGAAAAAGTTTCGTTTGGTGCGCTCGTTTTTTGCTCTTTTTGTCAGAGTTAATAAGAAGGACAAGTTTTCCCCCTTCAACAGCACTTTGACAATTTCATAGACAGCATAACAGGTACATAACCCGTGTACGAGCGAGTGTGGAACGCCGCGAAGATAGAGCAGTCAGGGAGGTGATGAACAAAGCTGCTTTGGAGCGATCTACGATTCCACAAAACGGATGGTGGCAGATCCGGCGCGAGGACTGCACGGGGGCTTAAAGATACTTCCTCACGGCCTCCTAAAGACTTGGGGGGAACCCTGCGGCGCACGAGTAAAACGACGCTGCGGAGTTATGACAACCGCGCCAGCGGAGACCTGCTATGTTCCCATCGTCAGGGTTGCGTGGCAAATGTGACGAGAATTGAGTCATATTAAAATAGGAAGCGATTACTTTTTTTGTTGGTCGTTTTCTATTCAAAATCAGATACCATGCGCTGGCAGTTTCGGCTGCCAGCGTATTCATGTGATTTTGAAAGCACGATGATAACCTTGACAGATTGGAGGGAATATGGTCTATGGAAAAGCTCATTACACGAAAAGAAGCTGCTGAAATCTTAGGAATCAGCATCGCAACGCTGGATGCCGCTCGTAACAACGGCTTGATCTCTTATGTGCAGTATGTTCAGAATGGCTGTGTGTATTTTACTGCGGCGGGTCTTCAGGAGTATATCGCAAAATGTACGCACAGGGCAAAGCCTGTTGAGAGAAGCACAACTTACCGTAAGCCTCGAAGCGGAAGATCGTGAGCCGGTCCGTATCCTTGATGGAATCAGAGATGTTTGATAAAACAAAGGTACAGCGCTGGAGACTATTCTTAGGAGGTGGAGGAATTGGCAAATAGAAAAATAATGCTTCCCCAATATGGCACAGTTATGAAAAGAGGTGTCCTATATTATAGGACCAGAATCAAAGATGCGAATGGAAAGCTCGTAGCTCTCTACGCAAAAACACCTGAAGAACTATATAACAAAGAAACGCTTGCATTGGAACAGATTGAGAATGCTACTTTTCATCGGAAAACGCCCACAGTTGCAGAGTATTGTGAAAAGTGGCTGCTGATGCAGTCGGTTCATGTACGAGCTACTACTTTGACGGATTACACCTCAAAGGTCAGGCGGCATATTATAGCGGAATTGGGAGATAAACGGATGGGAGAGGTTAGCCTGGATGATATTCAGCTTGCCCTTGTTCCGGTTTCCAAGAAATCCGCATCGGTTTATAAATCTGTGGTGATCCTTTACAAGTCTATCTTTCGCGCAGCGATGGAAAGCAGGATCATTGACCATAACCCGACGGTTTATCTGACAACAAAAGGTGGCGGTGTTCCCCAAGAGGATCGTCAGGCTTTGACAGATGAACAGGCAGAGCGCCTTTTGGATGCTATCCGAGATTTGCCGCCTTATGTCTTTGTCATGATCGGTTTGTATGCGGGTCTGCGCCGGGAAGAAATTCTTGCTCTGCAATGGGATTCGGTATATCTGGATACAGATACTCCATATCTGACGGTAAGGCGGGCATGGCATACAGAACACAACAGACCGGTGATCTCAGATGAATTGAAAACCAAGGCTGCGGAGAGAAATATCCCCCTTCCTGTTTGTTTGGCTGAGTGTTTGAAAGAGGCAAAGGAAACTTCGACTTCGGAGTATGTGGTTTCAAACCGGGATGGCGAACCGCTGTCCTATACGCAGTTTAAGCGGCTGTGGCAGTATATTGTTACGAGAACGGTCAAGGAACGAAGCTATTATCGGTATGAAGATGGAAAAAGAGTAAAGCATACTGTCACACCTGTCTTGGGAGAAAAGGCCGCTCATAACGGAAAAGTGGTTTACAGCCTGGACTTTGAGGTAACACCCCATCAGTTGCGGCATACTTACATCACCAACCTTATTCATGCGTCGGTAGATCCCAAAACGGTTCAATACCTGGCAGGCCATGAAAGCAGCAAGATTACCATGGACATCTATGCAAAGGTTAAGTATAACAGGCCGGATGAGCTGGTCAGATCAATGAGCTGCGCGTTTGCAAGCTGGGATGCTGCCCAGTAATAATAAAATTAGGAAGTAAAGCAGGAGCGAGGCAAGGATGTCTCGCTCTTTGTTTTGCATCAGCCGTATCTTTGATTAAATCGAGGCTTTCTGATAAAAAGAGAGTGTAGATACGGAGACTACACATTATCAAGAAAGGACGATCAAAGATGGCAAAAAAGAAAACACAGATCCCGAAGTACGGGACCATTACATTGAAAGGAATCCAGTATTACAGAACCAGGATTATGGATGCAGATGGCAAAGAGTTGAGTTTGTATGCCGCTACTTGTGAAGAATTGTATGAGAAGCAGTTAGAGGCCCGGAAGCAGGTGGAAGAAATTATCTTTCACCGGCAGCACCCGACAGTAGCCGAGTATGGAGAGAAGTGGCTGCTGATGCAGTCGGCAAAGGTGTCTGCGTCTACACTCAGAGGTTATACGAGGGATATGACAAACTATATCATAAAACCTCTGGGAGAGATGTATATGGAAGAAGTGACCGCTGACGATATTCGGCTGGCGCTTGTTCCATTGTCAAAGAAATCGGAAGGCTTATATAATAAGGTCAATATGCTGCTCAAGTGCATTTTTTATACGGCAGAGCGAAACAAAATCCTTGAACACAACCCCTGTGCAGGAATATCCGGTAAAGGCGGAAAACCGACAAAAAAGAAGGAGGCATTGACAGATCAGCAGGTAGCTGTGCTTCTGGATACAGTCAAGGGACTTCCTCCATATTTGTTTATTATGCTCGGTTTGTATTCCGGTCTGCGTCGGGAAGAAATTCTTGCACTGCAATGGGATTGTGTATTTCTGGACGAGGATACACCTTATCTATCGGTGAGACGGGCATGGCGTACAGAGCATAACAGACCCGTGATTTCTACGGTGCTAAAAACTCCGGCAGCAAAAAGGGATATTCCGATACCGAAGTGTTTGGTGGATTGTCTGAGAGAAGCGAAAGAAAATTCCATATCAGATTATGTGATCGCTGACAGCAAAGGAGAGCCGCTGGCTGCTTCGCAGTTTCAAAGAGTGTGGCAGTATGTAGTTGTTCGTTCCACCAAGCCCCGGAACTATTATAAGTATGTAAATGGGGAGAGTGTCAAATATACGGTTACTCCAACGCTGGGTATGACCCAGAAGAATCAACCCAAAATCAAATATACGCTGGACTTCGATGTGACACCCCATCAGCTACGGCACACTTACATCACCAATCTTCTCTATGCGGGCGTTGATCCAAAGACAGTACAATACCTTGCCGGACATGAAAACAGCAAAACAACTATGGACATTTATGCAAAAGTGAAGTACAATAAACCAGAGGAGTTGTTTGGGGTAGTAAATGGTGCGTTTCATCAGCCTGTCGCTGAATGAAAAAAGGCCGTTTTTTATGGTCCGCACACCGGATAACTGAGAGGCAGAAAGCCGGAAAAGCCCGGAATATCAAGGAAAAACGGCAATCAAAGAATTTCAGTACGGTCTCAAAGCAGCTCGTCGCGCTCCGCAGTTCAGCAAGCGATAATCGACTGCTCAGACTATATCAAAATGGTTCAAAAAGCCCGGAAAATCAAGGTTTTCCGGGCTTTTGCTATATCTAAACGGGCTGATATGGTTTGACCAAATTTGGCAAAACTAGAGCCGTTTTCACCCAATTTTTAGTGGTCCGCAAGTGGTTAACCGGCCAAAAAGAGGGCAAAAAGAGGGTCAAGTGGTGCCCAAAGTGGTTAACCGAGAGCCGATTTTGGGGGTGTTTTTGGAGGTGCTTTTCAGCCTGCCTTCCCCTCGTTTTGGGCTGTGGCAGTTTGGCATAGTTTGACCTAATTTGAATAATTGAATATGAATTTGATTCAGCACTCAGTATAAAATGACTGGGTGCTTTTTTCATTTCAGGAACTCGTATTCCGGCGATAGAAAGAGCCGTCACTTCACCTTTTATTTTGGAGTGGCGGCTTTTTCTATTTCCAGAAGCAACAGAAACAATTAGAAATGAGGTGAAGTCAATGAACACGCAAATCATTGCCATTGCCAACCAGAAAGGCGGCGTTGGCAAGACAACCACCTGCGCGAACTTGGGGATCGGGCTGGTGCAGGCCGGGAAGAAGGTGCTGCTGATCGACGGGGACCCGCAAGGAAGCCTGACCATCAGCCTGGGCCATCCCCAGCCGGACAAGCTGCCCTTTACCCTGTCCGACGCTATGGGCCGTATCCTGATGGACGAGCCGCTGCGCCCTGGCGAGGGTATCTTGCACCACCCGGAAGGCGTTGACCTGATGCCCGCTGACATCCAGCTCTCCGGCATGGAGGTCTCCCTGGTGAACGCCATGAGCCGAGAGACTATCCTGCGGCAGTATCTGGACACGCTCAAGGGACAGTATTCCCATATCCTGATTGACTGCCAGCCATCCCTGGGTATGCTCACGGTCAACGCGCTGGCAGCCGCCAACAGGGTCATAATCCCCGTCCAGGCGGAGTATCTGCCCGCCAAGGGCCTGGAACAGCTGCTCCAGACGATCAATAAGGTGAAGCGGCAGATCAATCCCAAACTCCAGATCGACGGCATATTGCTGACGATGGTGGACAACCGCACCAATTTTGCCAAGGAGATCGCTGCCCTGCTGCGGGAAACCTACGGCAGCAAAATCAAGGTGTTTGGCACCGAGATTCCTCATTCCGTCCGGGCTAAAGAAATCAGCGCCGAGGGCAAAAGCATTTTTGCCCATGACCCTAATGGCAAGGTGGCCGAGGGCTACAAAAATCTGACCCAGGAGGTGATAAAACTTGAAAAGCAGCGCGAAAAAAGTAGAGCTGGCTCCATACGATGACTTGTTTTCCACTGAGGAAAGCCGCCAGGATGCCAAGCTGGAAAAAGTACGGGAAATCCCGCTGTCTGAGCTGCATCCTTTCAAGAACCACCCCTTCAAAGTCAAGGATGACGAGGCCATGATGGAGACCGCCGACAGCGTTCGGCAGTATGGTGTTCTGGTTCCGGCGATTGCCCGCCCGGACCCGGAGGGCGGCTATGAGCTGGTGGCCGGTCACAGGCGGCACCGGGCCAGTGAGCTGGCCGAGAAAGAAACCATGCCGGTCATTGTCCGAGACCTGGACGATGATGCCGCCACCATCATCATGGTGGACAGCAACTTGCAGCGGGAAAGCCTGCTCCCCAGCGAGAGGGCCTTTGCTTACAAGATGAAGCTGGAGGCTATTAAACATCAGGGGGAACGCTCTGACTTAACTTCTCGCCAAGTTGGCGAGAAGTCGCAGACTTCTATTCAGCTTGTTGCAAGCCAAGCCGGTGAAAGCCAGCGGCAGGTGCAACGCTATATCCGCCTGACGGAGCTGATCCCTGAACTGCTGGATATGGTGGATGAAAAGAAAATCGCGCTCAACCCGGCTTATGAGCTGTCTTTCCTCAAAAAAGAGGAGCAGCGGGACTTGTTGGACGCGATGGACAGCGAACAGTCTACCCCTTCTCTCTCCCAGGCCCAGCGGCTCAAGAAATACAGCCAGGAGGGACATCTGACCCTTGATATGATGCGCGTCATCATGGGCGAGGAAAAGAAAAGCGATCTCGACAAAGTGACCCTTTCTGCCGACATCCTGCGGAAGTATTTTCCCAAGAGCTACACGCCCCAGCGGATGCAGGAAACCATCATCAAGCTGCTGGAGGGGTGGCAGAAAAAGCGCCAGAGAGACCATGAACGATGAAAGGAGCCGCCTATGAGGGATATTTCAGCCCGTGAGCTGAAAGGACACAACATTCTCGCCGTAGAGAGGTTTTGGGATAACACGCGCTGGATGATTGAGTTTTCCGTCCTGCGTCCCAGCACTGCTTACGGAAGCCCCGGAGATGAAATGCGGCTGTTTTTGACTGAGGACGGGTATCAGGCCGCCCTGCAAAGCCAGCAGCGCCGGGAGATCAAGATCAAGCGTTACGCTCGTGTGATTGAGGGACATATCCTCGATTTCAAACCGGGAAAACGCCGCCGCTCATAAACCCATACAACGAAAGGAAAGGAATGACTATGTGTACGGTAAAGGAAATTCAAGAAGCAATCCGGGAAGATTGCAGATCTCAGCATGACATGGATTCAACAGATATTGACCGCGTGATGCAAACACTTCCTTTCGCCCAGGAGGAGCCATTTACAGAGGTGCGTCCCCAAAAGCCGCTGTTTTGGTTCTATGCAAGAAAATTTGAAAAGCGCTGAACACCGCAATTCTTTGAAATGAGGATTGCGGTGTTTTTGTACCCAAAATTCGGAAGGAGTGAGGTCGATGGCCGTTTTTCGCATTGAACGGACCCGTGATTATACCGTGATGAGCAATCATCATTTACGAAATGCAAACCTGTCGTTAAAAGCCAAGGGGCTGCTTTCCATGATGCTGTCTTTGCCAGAGGACTGGAACTACACCACCCGTGGCCTTGCAAAGATCTGTAAGGAGGGCGTGGATGCCATCGGTGCTGCCCTGCGTGAACTGGAAGGAGCCGGATATATCGTGCGCCATCAGAGACGCGATAAAAGTGGGCGGATCACAGATACCGAGTATGTCATCTATGAACAGCCCCAGCCAGATATGTCCCAGCCGGATACGGCTTCACCAGATACGGAAAACCCGGATATGGGTATCCCGGATACGGCGGACCCGTGTACGGAAAACCCCGCACAATTAAATACTAATCAACCAAAGACTGATTTATCAAGTACGGAACTATCAAATCCTATCCAATCAAATCCCCCTACCCCCACAGGGGCAAGGATGGGAATGGATCGGATGGGAGCCAGAGAATGTTATCGTGAAGTGATTTTGGATAATATCGAGTACAGCTATCTGGTGCAGGACAGCCATATCGACCGTGAGCAGCTTGACGAGATCGTTGACCTGATCGTGGATACCGTATGTTCTGCCCGCAAAGTCATCCGCATTGCCGGAGACGATTATCCGGCGGAGGTGGTAAAGTCCCGGTTTATGAAGCTGGACAGCTCCCATGTTCAGTATGTTATGGACTGCATGAAGGACAACACCACCTATGTCCGCAATATCAAGAAATACCTTCTGGCGGCACTGTATAACGCCCCGACCACCATCAACAGCTACTATTCTTCCCTGGTGCAGCACGATATGTACGGGGACGGGCAAAGGGGGCGAGGCTAAATGCAGGAGGAAGTAACGCGGGGCGCCGTAACGCTCATTGTTGACGGAGCCAAGCTAAGCGAGCAAGTCTTTGAAAAGGCCGTCAAAAAGTTCCTGGAGGAAATCCAGAAAAGCCAGAAGCCAAAAATCTACCGCGGCAGGCAGAGCCTTAAACAGCTTGCCAGCCAGAACGCCGGTCTTGCCAATATCGAGATCAGTGACAAGAATATCAAGGCTTTCTCCCGTGTAGCGAAGAAATATCATGTGGATTTTGCCTTGAAGAAAGACACCGCCGCAGAGCAGCCCCGTTACCTGGTCTTTTTCAAAAGCCGGGATGCGGATGCCATCACAGCGGCATTTCAGGAGTTTGCCAGCCGGAAAATAAGCCGTGAGGAAAAGTCCTCCATCCGGGAACGGCTGACCCAGGCGAAGGATCAGACGGCGGAGAAAGCGGAACACCGCACCATTGACCGGGAGAAAGTAAAGGTCAAAGATCGAAGCGTGCAGAGATGAACATGAAAAAACTGTTTTTGCTGAACCTTCCGTATCTTCTGTTCGTGTATCCCTTCGATAAGCTGACACAGGCTTTTCGGCTTGCGCCCGGCGCTGACCTCTCCGGCAAGCTGCTCTCCATCGGGGACGGCTTCACGGCGGCGTTTTCCTCCCCGTGGCTCAGTTTTCATCCCACGGACCTGCTGATCGGCATAGCCGGTGCGGTGATCCTTCGCATGGCGGTCTACCTGAAAGGCAAGAACGCTAAGAAGTATCGTCACGGGATCGAGTATGGTTCTGCCCGCTGGGGTACGGCGGCAGATATCGCTCCCTACATGGACAAGGACTTTTTCCAGAACATCCCCATGACGCAGACGGAACGGATCACAATGGCGAGCCGTCCAAAGCAGCCGAAGTATGCCAGAAATAAAAACATTCTGGTGATCGGCGGTTCCGGCAGCGGCAAGACGCGGTTCTTCTGTAAGCCGTCGCTGCTGCAAGCTCATTCGTCCTATGTCTGCACT
>OINX01000446.1_pt1 | contig 8929 bp, 9 predicted proteins | sample 1585431 | NCBI WGS metagenome assembly OINX01 (sample SAMN02674697, study PRJEB24791) | human gut metagenome, SKBSTL033 | isolation source: stool | host: Homo sapiens | place: USA | reverse complement strand
ATTGCCGTTCCGACGGTGAACCTTATCAAGAACAAACTGCCCGAACACGCCGACCTGCTGGGGGTTTACGGCGGTGTCACCAACCAAGAGATAGCCGACTATCTGAAAACGCACGACCGCTGAAAAATCATGGCCACCTATGATGCAATTCCGCGTGTCGCAGAGGTTGCAGGAGCGGAGATATACGCCAAAGCCCTGCTGTTGGTAGACGAATATCACCGCCTGCTGTTCGACTATTCATTCCGACACCGAGCCGTTATGGGATTACTTGCCGAAATGCCCAAATTCAGCCGTGTGACTTATATGTCCGCGACACCCATCGAGCGGGAATTTCTGCTGGATGAATTGCAGACCTTGCCGACAACGCGGATTATCTGACCCAGCGAACCGCCGATGCAGGTGCGGTTGTGGCATGAAAACAGCCCGTTGGCATCGGTCGTAAATCTTTGCCACAATGCCGTAACGCACAATATTCCCTGCAATCTGCATTTCTTTGTAAACAGCGTCGATTTTATCGGGCGGGTGTTGCATCATGCCCGACTGTCGCCCGACGAGGTGAAAATCGTCTGTTCGACAAGCGGGACATCCGAGCAGATAAACCGCGAGAAATTAGGCGATACTTATACAATCGGAATTCCCGACAAAGCGGTGCGCAAAATCAATTTCTACACCTCGACGGCTTTCGAGGGGTGCGACATTTACGACAAGCAGGGCAAGATATACGTCGTGAGCGACGGCACGGCACGACATCACCTGCTGGACGTTTCGACGACGATACGGCAGATTGCAGGACGCATACGAGATACACGTTACAAAGAGATAACGCATATCTTCTCGACGGTACGATACGCCGAGGGCATCACCTATCCGCAATTCAAAGCCGCAACGGAAAAAGAATTGGATAAGGCCGAACGCTTCGTGAAATGATATGCGACGGCGGATGAAGATTTACGCAATCAAATTTACACCAATAACAAATACATCAATACCGATACAATGACCATAGACCGCAACCGAATCAAATTGGAACTGCTGAATTTTCGCAACTATGCCGAGATTTACGCCGACAGCCGTAACCTTATTACGGAATACGAGCGTAACGACAACAAGATAACAACTGCCGAACGGCATGACATCCGACTGACCAAGCTGGAAAAGAACGCCAAAGCCAAGATACCGTTTAAGGAGTTGTTCGACCGATACGCCGAACTCAAAGCGTCCGACACGAATCCTTTTTCGACGGACGTGTTCGCATTATCGCTTATCGAGCGGCGGAACCCGTTGGTAAAACAAGCCTTTGAGATATTGGGGACAGAACGGGTGCGGGAACTCAAATACAATCAGACGCAGATACGGCGCGAACTGATTAAATGTTCGGCGGATGAACTCGCATATAAAATCGTCAAACGGGTAAATGCCGATTTATCCCACGGAAAGGCGATACCCTCGAAAATCATTAAAGAGAGATTACAGACCATATACGACGATTTGGGGGTTGAGCGCAGAGCAAAAGCGACGGATATTACCCAATGATTCGATACCGCGAAAGGCTACAAGAACATCGACGGCAAGAACACCGAGTGCTACACCATCATAAGGGATAAACTCGTTGCAAGGAAAAAGATTGCTGCGGAATAATATCGCAACTCCGATTGGCTGAAAAGTCGGTCGGAGTTTTTCGGTACATATACCCCGACCGAGCGGACAATCCCTATTTTTCACCCCTCCCCCTTTTCAGATGGAAAACCGAATTTTTATCCATTACATATAATAGGATTCCACATAAAACAGACCACCCCCTATTTATGCCCGAAACCACATAACAGCATAGAATTATTGATATTACATGAAGTTGGATTACTACTAATAACCGAAGAATAAAACTTAATCGCTATGTACGAAACACAAGAGAGAGCCAAACGGATTACGGACATCCATGTTTTATGGGGACAAAGCACGGTTATCGAGGAGTTAATCCAAGCAGGAAAAATCGACGAAGAATATATCTATCCCTTTAACGGGGACGAGGTGTTGGAATGGTGGCTTGTTACTCCGTGGCTGGCCGAACGACTGAAAGAGCAGGGCGAAATCATCATCGACGAATTAGGGTGTCGTTGGTGGGGACGGCTGACGAGCGGACAGGCGATTTACATGGACGGCGTAATACAAGAAATCTGCGGGGACGATTAACCCAACTTACAACTAACAAAGTTTCGATTCCATACTCCCTGCTATTGGATAGAAACTTTGTTTTCAAGAACTTTGCACAATTAAATACGGCAACAGCACCCGAAAGGGCAAGATGTTTTGCAATTTCCGCCGAATATGCTACTTTTGCAGTAACATATTGAATACACGGAAAGTGTAGCTTGTTCTCGTTAAGCGAATCTGACAGTTCAAAAGACAAGAGAATAGGCGAACATCTACCGCGTCATATCCTTACGGATAGGCGTGGGGCTGTTGCTTATTATATTGTCAAGGTTTTGTCAGAACCCGCTTAACTATAATAGGCTTTCAGTCCTGCGCTTTCTTTTGCACATAAGCCACTATCGAGGGACGGATAGTAAGATTTGAAACACTTGTTCAACTTAAATAAATCTTACTATGAAAAAACTATTGGCCTTTGCCGCATTATTTGCGGTGGTTGCGCTCACATCGTGTAAATACGATGATGATGACCTTTGGAACAGCGTTCACGGATTGGAAAACCGTGTCGCAAAATTAGAGGAACTCTGCAAGCAGATGAACACAAATATTTCATCGTTGCAGACTATCGTAACAGCATTACAAAACAACGTCTATGTTACGGGGACTACACCTCTTATGAAAGACGGCAAAGAAATCGGCTATACAATTACTTTCAGCAAAGGTAACCCTATTACCATCTACCACGGTAAAGACGGACAAGACGGTGAAGATGGGATAACACCCACTATCAGCGTAAAGAAAGATACTGATGGTGTCTATTATTGGACGTTGAACGGTGAATTTATCGTGGTCGATGGTGGGAAAATTAAAGCCGAGGGCAAAGACGGCACAAACGGAACCAACGGCACGACCCCGCAATTCAAAATCGAAAACGATTATTGGTTTGTTTCCTATGATAACGGAGCAAATTGGACGCAGTTAGGTAAAGCAACAGGTGAAGATGGCATTGGTGGCGATTCCATGTTTTCGGGCGTGGATTATAAAACCAGCACCGACTATGTAATCTTTACATTGGCTGACGGTACGCAAATCAAACTGCCTACATGGTCTGCTTTTGAAGCCTTACAGCGTCTTTGCAACGAAACGAATACCAACCTTTCGGCATTACAAACGATTGTGACAGCACTCCAAAACAACGATTATATCACGAGTGTAGACCCACTGACCGAGAACGGCAAGGTGGTAGGCTACACGATTAAGTTCGCCAAGAGTAACCCGATTGTGATTTATAACGGTAAAGATGGTACGGATGGCGTCGATGGAAACACTCCCGTTATCGGTGTGAAGAAAGACGGGGATGGCATCTATTATTGGACGCTGGACGGTGAATTTATCATTGTGGACGGACAGAAAATCAAGGCACAGGGGACAGACGGCAGTGATGGTGCAGATGGTGTTACGCCGAAACTCGAAATTCGAGAGGGCTATTGGTGGATTTCCTATGACAACGGAACGAATTGGACGCAATTAGGCAAAGCTACGGGAGAGGACGGCAAGGATGCAGATAGCATCAAAATCACGCAGGATGAGAACAATGTTTACTTTGAATTGGCAGATGGTACGGTAATCACGATTTCCAAAACGGGACAATCGGTAGACCCGAATATTATTCAGTTCGCAGATGAAAATGTAAAGAAACTATGTGTGGGAATGTGGGACACTAATGGAGATCTTGAATTATCCTATGACGAAGCCGCAACGGTTACATCACTTGGCACAACATTCACAGGAAACTCGGAAATTCAGATTTTTAATGAATTGAAACACTTTACAGGTTTGACAGTTCTTGATGATGCATTCAGCGGTTGTTCCAATCTATGGAAAGTGACGATTCCTGTAAATGTAGAGTCGATGACCTTTAATAATTTCAAGGGTTGTGTTTCATTGAAAACAATAACTTTTGAGAAAGGTTCAAAATTAAAAGCTTTCACAGGGGGACATGATAATAATTATAAGATTTTGGGTGCCTTTTTAGACTGCAAATCCTTAACTACTATTGAGATTCCTGCAAGCGTAGAAAGCCTTGGAACAGCTTTCAAGGGTTCATCATTGAGAACAATTACGTTTGAGAAAGGTTCAAAATTGAAATCTATCACAGGAGGTTATCAGAACAAAGATAATTATTCGGGTGCCCTTTCAGACTGCAAAGCCTTAACCTTCATCGAGATTCCCGCAAGTGTGGAAACGATTGAAATTGCCGCATTCAAAGGTTGTTCATCATTAGAAATGATTACGTTTGAGAAAGGTTCAAAATTGGAATCTATCTCAGGAGTTCGTGATTTGGGAGCCTTTGATGGGGCAATAAATCTTACGACCGTTGATATGTCTGAATGTACACAAGTCAAAAGAATAGATGAATACACTTTTTATGGCAATTCCAACCTTCGATTATTCAAAATAGGTACAGAAATACCGCCGACATGTAAAGATTATACTTTTTACAACATTAATCCTTATTCGGTGCTGAAAGTGCCGTCAGGATGCACTGATGCATATAAAAAAGCAACAGGATGGAAAAAATTTGCAAGCATTACGGGATTAGATGAATAAAAATAAGAACTTATGAGTAACTATCAAAATCGCATTGATTTTATTTCCCGCACGCGACAAATTCTTGTTCAATACGAACACAACTGCAACTCTGAAAAGACCCTCTTTATGAATTGTTGTGTGGGCCTCTTAATTATGCCGCAACAATGCGCAGACCATGACAAAAATATATCCGTAGATGGATTAGTTGATTATGAAAACTGGGGAATTGATACAACCAAAATCACAGCGAATGAACACAGAAAAGGAGTTGATAAGAATTCAATAGAAAATATAGCCTATCATATCCGTAACTCAATATGCCACTATCGGTTCGATATAATGAATTGCAATGTAGAAAACATTGAGAATATCCATATTATGGATAAAAGCGGAGATGATGTAAATGCACCTATTACATTTGATCTGGAATTAAGTTTCGATGATTTCCGAAAATTCGTGCTGAAATACGCAGATAAGTTAGAAGAAAAATTAACGAATAGTTGAATTTTCATCTGACCTTCCGAGTGACAGACTTTGTGAAAAGGTTAGTCTATAAGACCCTTTTGCAGAGTTTGTCACTTTCTTATTTTGTTTATTTTACTAATAATCTTATCTTTATAAAGATAAATAACAATTAAATTTTAGCTAAAATGAACAGATACAAACAACCTAAAACAGAATGAAAGACCGACGCATGAGAGGATAAGCAGATAATCCAAAAGGCGGTTAAATGGAGCCAAACAGAGGGAATAGTCCTGCTTGTAGGAAAACCCAAAGACGAAATATTTCCCGAAACATTTATCTACATGTTTGCCCCTAATATGGCAGACATTACAAAGCCCGTCGAAATTGTCCTTACAAAGAATCGACAATACATATTTGGATGAAAGTGCGAACTTAACGAAATGGACGGGATAATCGGCACAATGACGGCTAACGAGGCACAAATCGAGGGAACGGGCGAAAAGGTGAATTTGTTCGACTACCACGTGAAAGCCGATACAATCCTATTCCAATACACCACGCCCGACGGACGGGACGAGGTAGTGAAATTCCCGTTAGCTGGATTTTGCGAAAACTATCTGATGCAGTTTGTAAAATAATTCGGTGGAGTTGAATTGCATCGTATCTATAAAGGTTAAGGAGAAAGGGCCGAAAAAATGCGGCGTTTTCCCTTATACATAAAATTTCAGATTAAAAACAAGGCAAATTTTTTCGTTCATTAGTTGGTTTGCGACAATTTTGATTATTTTCTGTAAAGGTCGTCGAGAATGAAGCAGTCCACACGGTTGCCCGTGAGCGCCCCCTCGCGGCCGACAGAGAGCAGGCCGCCCCGGTGACCGATGATCTCCACCTCATCAGCCGTACGCAGGTACTCCGGAGGCCTGGCTCCCCGCTTGATGGTCGTTTCCGGGAAAAAGGCCGCATATTCGGGCGAATCGATGATACGCTGCACACGCCGGTTGAACTTCGAAGCCAACGAAGCCGAATAGGAGGCGATGGCGATCCGCAGATCGGGATTGCGCCCCAACAGGTAGGCGAGCAGCAGGGTCGAAGCCCCGACGCTCTTGCCATGCTGGGGCGGCATGGTGACGATAAGCCGGCGGACGCGCCCGGCGGCGAATGCCTCCAGTACGCGGTAGTAGGCCTCGTGAAACCACCGGAACTCCAGAAAGGGATAGACTCCGGCGGCAAACAGGCCGAACGGAGGCAAATCCCCCGCAGAAGCCGGTTCTGCGGGGGACAAGTCCTTCAATACATCTATATTCATAGGTCAGTAGTTTTTAAGCTCCGCCCGGTGGCACGGCGCTGCCGAAGGGAGGCGGAGGGTTTCGATACGCACGGGTCGGCCGGATTCCAGAATCGCCGCATCCGACAATCGCAGAACAGCGTTCAACTTTTCGAACGACAACGGAAAAACGGAACCGCCCGTTGCAGCGGGTATCGAAAACCAAGAACAATGTGTTCGGAAAAAGACCGCAGGAGGTGCCGCTCCGGATGGGATGTGCGATCTTGCGGAGTCGAATCAGAAGAGGTACTCCTTAAGCTCGGAAAAGGAGAAATCGTTGGGGCGTTCCCCCGCTTGGTCGGATGTATGGAATTCCCACCAGACGGGAACCAGGTCGTCGATTCGATCGGCGTCGCCTTCGGGCAGACACTCCTTCGAACGATAGATTACGATCGAGGCGACGAAACGACACTCTTTCGAACCGTAGTCGAATAAAAACGAACCGGAATAGAAACTCTTCTCCCCGATTTCATCCAACAGCTTGCGAGCGACGATACCGTATAACTCCGGAATAATTGGATAGGTCATCGTAAAAGAATTTAGTTCAATAAAAATTTTGCATAAACAAAATAAATCGTTTAACTTTGCAAGACAAAGATAAGTTCAATTTTTGAATTTAATACAAGAGAATCAAAATATTTACCATAAAAAATTTTGATACGATATGACGGGGGATCGCTTAAAACTATTGAGAAAGACAATAGGTCTGACACAAGAGCAGTTAGCTCAACGATTAGGCATCGGAAAGGCCGCCCTTTCGATGATCGAAACGGGCAAGGCGGCGCTCTCGTCCCGGAACAAGAACATCCTGGTTCAAGAATTGAATGTCAATCCGGACTGGCTCGACAGCGGAGAAGGGGAAATGTTCAATGCCGAACCCGATCTGACCGCCTACATGCACCGCACGGACAACACGCTGCCGCTGCAAAGCGTCCCCCTCTACTCCATAGAAGGGACGGCGGGCCTGGTGCCGCTCTTCGCCGATCACGCGCAGACGCGGCCCGTCAATTTCATCCACATCCCCAACCTGCCCAAGTGCGACGGTGCCATCTATATCGTGGGCGACTCGATGTACCCGCTGCTCAAAAGCGGCGACATCGTACTTTACAAACAGCTCAAGGATATCGGCGACATCTTCTGGGGCGACATGTACCTGCTCTCGATCGACATCGACGGCGAAGAGTACATCACGGTCAAATACATCCAAAAATCCGAGCGGGAAGGGTACGTGAAACTCGTCAGTCAGAACCCCCATCACGCCGACAAAGAGGTGGCCGTGGACCGCATCCGGGCCCTCGCCCTGGTCAAGGCCAGTATCCGGATGAATTCGATCCGGTAGCACGAAATCGCGCGAGCCGTTACGGGCCGTACCCGAAACCGGATTTCGGTGCAGCGTTCCAAATGTTCCGGTTGCGATGCCCGCAGCCGGGATTTCTTCCTATTTATAATTACAAAAAGCACAAAAAAAGCAAAGTTTTAACCAAACAATATTTTTTTAATTACGATTTGTGAGTTTTATCCGGAATATATTTCCTATATTTGTGGCATTATATTATAATGTTTTCGACAAAGGAAGGCAGGGTCGAATCGATCGAAACCGTGCCGGACACAGAAAACGACCCAATAAAGCAACCTTATTATATTACTAATTCACATACAGCAATGAATGAAAACAAGGTACAAGAGCTGCAAGATGTCGTGATCCGCTTTTCGGGCGACTCCGGTGACGGCATGCAGCTTACTGGCACGCTCTTTTCCGACACTTCAGCCTTGCTCGGCAACGGAATCTCGACATTCCCCGACTATCCCGCCGAAATCCGCGCCCCGCAAGGTACCGTAGCGGGTGTATCCGGATTCCAGGTGCACTTCGGAGCCAAAAGACAGCTCAACCCGGGCGACTTCTGCGACGTACTGATCGCAATGAACCCTGCGGCACTGAAGGCGAACCGCAAATGGCTCAAGCCGGGTGCAACGGTAATCCTCGACGAGGACTCCATTACCGAAGAGCACCTTCGGAAAGCGGGTTTCGCAACGCTCGACCCGATCCGGGAGCTGAACCTGGAAGATTTCAACGTAGTCGTTCCGAACATTACGGAGATGACCAAGGCGGCTTTGGCGGATTCCGGTCTGGACAACAAAGCGATGGTCAAGTGCAAAAACATGTTCGCACTGGGTATCTGCTTCTACCTCTACAACCGTCCAGAGGATCATGCGAAACACTACCTCGATTCAAAATTTGCGAAGAAAAATCCGGCTATAGCCGAAGCCAACAAACGCGCTATCGACGCCGGTTACAACTATGCCGCCAACACGCATCAGTTCGCCAATACATATACCGTCGCATCGGGCCAGATGGAGAAAGGCACTTACCGGTCGATCAGCGGTAACGTCGCAACGGCA
>OINX01000436.1_pt1 | contig 9112 bp, 9 predicted proteins | sample 1585431 | NCBI WGS metagenome assembly OINX01 (sample SAMN02674697, study PRJEB24791) | human gut metagenome, SKBSTL033 | isolation source: stool | host: Homo sapiens | place: USA | reverse complement strand
CTCATCCACCAGTTCAAATCTGGTCGTCACCTCCAAAAGAATCCCGGGAACTTCGGTTCCCGGGATTTTTTGTTTTTGCGCTGTTCCCTATCAGCCTCCTCGCCCTCTCCGTCACCTACGGTGACAGACTCCCCCTTTTGTCACCTGCGGTGACATCTTCCCCCGGAGCGGGGGAAGTCTTTCCTCAAAGGGAGAGCCTCTGGCGAAACCGGTCACTTTGCAGCTAAGCCGAAAAGTCTGCCGCAGTGCCGCACTTTCGCAGAAAGCGGCACTGCAAATGCCGTCTACCTTTACGCCCCCTCCAGTGAAAATGCAATGCCGGAGCTTCCGCGGACGCTCCGGCATTGCTCTCTTAAAAATTATTCTTCCGCTGAATACGGCCGGAGCAAGGCGTAGGCCATTCCAGATCGTCCCCCTCAGAACTTCAGCCGCATCTGGTACCACACCACGCCCCCGTGGGTGGAGCCGGAAACGCCCTCGTTCACAAAGCCGAACTTTGCATAGTAGTGCACCAGGGCCTCCTTGCAGGTCAGTACCAGCCCCTTCCGGCCTTGGGCCCGGGCGTCGGCAATGGCCTGCTGCAGCAGCTGCCCGGCGTACCCCTGTCTGCGGCAGGCCGGGATGGTGTTTACCCCAAAGATCATCTGCCAGGCACCATTCTCCCGGTGGAGGGAGGCGTCGGCGTACATCTCATCGGTCAGGTCCGGCCAGTCGGTGCAAAAGCCGTCCACAAAGGCCAGCAGCCTTTCCCCCTCCCACAGCAGCCAAAAATGATCGCCGTACTGCTGCAGCCGCCCGGCAAACTCCTCTGCCGTAGCCGCCTCTGCCGCCGGGAAGCAGGCCGCCTCCACCGCTGCAATGGCCTCCAAGTCCTTTAAGGTCCCCTTACGGATCTCCATAAATATTCTCCCCTCTTTTTCTTCCGAGTGTACCACAGTTCCTGCCCAAAGGCAAAGGTCCTGCCGGTTTTTCCTTTTTGGGCCATTTGCATCCGCTGCCGCTCCGTGTTACAATGGCTATATTGCATCCAGGAAAGGAGCTGACACGCCATGCCCGCCGAAAACCATACCACCCTCACCCCGGATACGCCGGTGCGCTACCTGAAGGGCGTTGGCCCCAAGACCGCTGAGCGGTTCGAGAAGCTGGGCATCGTGACGCTGGCCGACCTGCTGTGCCACTACCCGCGCAGATATATCGACTTCACCAAACCCTATTCCATCGCCGAAGCGCCCACCGATGTGGAGTGCGTCGTCAGGGCCGAGGTGTTCGCCAAACCCGGCGGGCGTATCCTGCCGGGCGGGCGGCGGATGGAGCGCATCACTGCGGGGGACGATGTGTCCAGTCTGGAGATCACATGGTTCAATAATCCGTATGCCGCCCAGAAGCTGCAGCTGGGGCAGGAATACTATTTTCAAGGCATCGTTACCGGCGGGATGCTGCGCCGCCAGATGGTCAACCCGCAGGTGCGCACCGCTGAGCAGATCAAGGCTTCTCCCTTTGAAGCGGTCTACCCCCAGACCGAGGGCCTGACCAGCAATGCCATCGCCAAGTGCGTGCGGCAGCTGCTGCCCCATGCAGAGCTTCTGCCCGACCCTCTTCCGCCGGAAATGCTGGCAAAATACCGTCTGCTCTCCAAGGCAGATGCCGTGCGGGCCATCCACTGCCCCGCCACCGAAGAGCAGGCCTATGCAGCCCGGCGGCGGCTGATCTATGAAGAACTTCTGGTTTTGCAGCTGGGCATTGGCCGGATGAAAAACCGGGGTGCCGCTGCCACCGGTGCGCCCATGCAGCTTGCCGACCCGTCCCTGTTCTGGGCCAGCCTGCCCTTTTCCCCCACCGGAGCCCAGCGCCGGGCCGTGAGCGAGATTCTGGCCGACATGGCGGGCGAGACTTCCATGAACCGCCTTTTGCAGGGCGATGTGGGCAGCGGCAAAACGCTGGTGGCGGCTGCCGCCATCTGGGCCTGCATCCGAGCGGGGTATCAGGCCGCGCTGCTGGCCCCGACGGAAATTCTGGCCACCCAGCACGCCGAAGGCCTGAACCGGATGCTTGCCCCCTTCGGGATGCGGGTGGCCCTGCTGACCGGCGGCATGAAGGCCGCTGCACGCCGCACCACCCTTGCCGCCATCCGGAACGACGAAGCCGACCTTGTGGTGGGCACCCACGCCATCCTCAGCGAAGGCGTAGAGTTTGCCCGGCTTGGTCTTGCCGTGATCGACGAGCAGCACCGCTTTGGGGTACGGCAGCGCGGAATGCTGGCCGAAAAGGCCGCGAATCCGCACCTGCTGGTGATGAGCGCAACGCCCATTCCCCGCACGCTGGGCCTGCTCATCTACGGCGATTTGGACATCTCCATTCTGGACGAGCTGCCGCCGGGCCGCACCCCGGTCAAAACCCGCTGCATCACCGGCAAAAAGCGGCGCGACCTCTACCATTTTCTCGATCAGGAGATTGGCAGAGGGCGGCAGGTGTATCTGGTCTGCCCCGCCATCGAGGACACACCGGATGGCGGGCTGAACGCCGTTAAGAGCTACTACGAGGACATTGCCAAAGCCCTGCTGCCGGAGCGCCGGGTAGGCCTGATGCACGGCAAGCTCAAACCCAAGGAAAAAGCTGCCGTGATGGAGGACTTCAAAGCCGGACGGCTGGACGCACTGGTGTCCACCACCGTCATTGAGGTGGGTGTGGATGTGCCCAATGCCAGCGTAATGGTGATCGAAAACGCAGAGCGCTACGGTCTGAGCGCCCTGCATCAGCTGCGCGGCCGCGTGGGACGCGGTGCAGCGGAGAGCTGGTGCTTTCTTGTCAGCGACAACCAAAGCGAAAACGTACAAAAGCGGCTGAAATTTTTGTGCAGCACCACGGACGGCTTTGCGGTGGCGCAGTACGATCTGGAGACCCGCGGCCCCGGCGACTTTTTCGGCAGCCGCCAGCACGGCCTGCCCACCCTGCAGATCGCCGACCTGATGAACGACACCCGCACCCTGCACGCTGCGCAGGCGGAAGCCGTTGCCATGCTGGCCGACGACCCGCTGCTGGAAGCGCCGGAGCACGCACTGCTGGAACAGCAGGTGCAGCAGATGTTCGAGAAAGCCGGAGCCATGAACTGATCCGGAGTTTTTTTGCGCACAAGCAACAGCAAATGCAAAAGCCGCTGCACGGCTGGTGCAGCGGCCCCTGTTATCGAACGGAACGCTTTGCGTGCCGTTCGCCCATGCTTATCACATCGCAGAACACGCAGCGGCTTTTGGTGGAAAGCTGGGTATCCTTATGGTAGCAGCCAAAAAACCACTTGTCGTAGGTCAGCTTCAACAAAATTTTATCCAGAAAGCTGTGCAGCTGGTTGGTCTCGCCGCTGGCAAGGGCGGTAAAATCCAAAAATCTGCTTGGCGCATCGTGGGTCAGCACATAATCCACTTTGTAATCGCACGCTGCAAGGTTCTCCTCACAAAAGGCGTATTCCTCCTCCGAAGGCATTTCTTCCTTCCACCAGTTCACGCCGGGTTCCCGATCCTCCACATCCTGGCTTTCCGCACCGCCAAAGCACAGGTATTTTTTATTCTCCAATTCCAGCACACTGCCGCGGCACACATGGTACACATTGCCACCCAGTGCCTGCACCTTCCCGCCAAAGCGTTCCTCGGTGGGATACTGCTTTAAAAGGTCGTAGTTTTCGTGGCTGCCGTCCAGAAACAGCAGGGTATACGGGCGCTTGCGCAGCCAATCCAGCTTTTTCTGTTCCTCCTTGCTGCCGTCCCACACAAAGCCAAAGTCGCCCAGTACCACCACGGTATCCCGTTTGCCCAGCCAGCGCAGCTTGCCGTGCTTGAAGCGGTCGATGTCGCCGTGGGTGTCCCCTGTCAGATATACCATTCCTGTCCTCCCTGACCGGATGTGAAATCGGCACAATAAGCCTTGTCACACCCCGCCAAACCTGTTATTATAAAGAATACAGCCTTCCGCTGTGATCTCGTTCTTACCCGGCGCACGGCGCTTGTGCCGTGCTGCCTGTTGTTTTATATTATCGCTTTTTAAAGGAATTGTCCACATGAAACGTATTTTTGCGCTGGTTTTGTCGTTCGCTGTCCTGTTCAGCTGCCTTGTGCTGCCCGCCGGGGCTATGTTCGACCCCACCCCGGTCTATCAGGTGCAGGCACAGAGTGCCTATATCGTCAACACTGATACCAATATCATTGTCTATGATAAGGACAGCACAAAGCAGGTATCCGCCGGTGGTCTGACAAAGTACATGACCATTGCCCTGCTGCTGACCAACTATGCCGACCATCTGGACGACACCTTCCAGATGCCCTTTGCCATCTCGGATTACGTTTATAACACCAACAACGCCGATATGCGCTCCAACGAGACCTTTACCTACCGCGAAGCCATGTACGCCATGCTGACCCGCAACGCCAACGAAGCCGCCATGGGCCTTGCTTATGCCCTTTCCGGCGGCGACCTCGCGGGCTGGGTGAGCCAGATGAACACCCTGTCCCAGCGCATCGGCACCACCGGCAGCACCTGGACGGATGCCTGCGGCATCGACAGCGGCAACGTGACCTGTGCCGTGGATATGTACCTGATCCTGCGCTATCTGATGAGCTTTGATGCCTTTGTGGAGGTTTCCGGTGCGCCCAGCTTTACCATGCCCGCCAAAGAAAAACACCGTTCTTCGTCTGTTCTGGTCAGCCAGAACGCCGCGCTGAGCAAATCCAGCGGCGGCAAATACTACCGCAGCGCCATGCAGGGCGGCATGTGCGATGTGACCGCATTCAAAAGCGACAGTGGCAATCAGAGCTATGTTTCATGGGCCAATAAGGATGGTGCCACCTATATTTTCTGCGTGATGCAAAGCCCGGACACCTGCGACGATTTCGGCTACGCCAACCGTCGCCCGGCCCTGTGCGAGACCGTGAAGCTGATGGACTGGGTGTTCGACAGCTTTTCCATTCAGGCCGCGCTGGACACCGACCTTACGCTGGCCGAGATCCCGGTGAAGTATTCCTCCGATACCAGCTCCCTGCAGCTGTATCCCGCCGACAGCATGATGACCCTGCTGCCTTCCACCGGCGACGGCAGCGTGACCCAGAAATATTTCCACCTGCCGGATTCCGTGTGTGCCCCTGTCCAGCAGGGCGATGTGGTGGGTACCGTGGAGCTAAAGCTTGCCGGTGAGACCATTGGCGTAGTGGACCTGATCGCCGGGCAGGATGTCAGCCGCAACCCGCTGCTGTTCACTGTGGCGCGTTTTCAGGAATTCTTAGGCAGTCTGTATCTCAAAGTTGTAATAACACTGAGTATTATTTCCATCATCATCTACTTTGCGTGGGTCCTTTTGAACAACTGGAACCGCCGCAAGCCCACCAGAAAGATCCGCCGCCGCTGAGTTTTACACCGTTCGGCCGCATTTTGTGGAAAAGTGATGCAAAAAGCCCCGTCAGCCTTTTCAGGATGACGGGGCTTTTGGTTGCGCCAGCAGGAGTCGAACCTACGATGGGGGAGTCAAAGTCCCCTGCCTTACCGCTTGGCGATGGCGCATCGTGCAAGATATTATACCATATTCTTTGTTTTTCCACAAGGGGAAGGTTCCACTTTTCCGCTTTTGCGGCGGCTCTGTGCCGCCTTTTGCAGCCTGCAATTTGTGAAAAGCCAATTTTTTTCATCATAACAACAAAATACGCCCATTTTGTTGCGCTTTTGTTACACTGCATGTGGTAAATATAGGATTGAATAAACCTCCTCTTCCCGGCTTTTTCGTCTACTGCCTCATGGCGGGGACATCGAGGTCTGTTCTGGTGTTTCCGTTCCCGGCATGCACCACATCCCAATTCGTCAGGAAAGCGAGGAGTCATATGAAAAAGATCTTGAAAATGCTGGTCCTCGGTCTGCTCAGCGCTGCACTGCTCTGCTGTGCACTGCCCTCTGCCTTTGCCGCAGAAGACAAGGATTCGCAGGTCTACACCATTGGTCTGGATGCCATGGGCGGCAGCAGCTCCGCTGTGGCAGTCACCACCAATCTGAGCGGCAAACTCAGTGCCCTGCCCGCGCAGCCTACGCTGGAAGGCTACACCTTTGACGGCTGGTATACCGAGCCGGTGGGCGGCACAAAAATCAGCACCTCTACGGTGTTTACCGGTGATACCACTGTGTACGCACACTGGACCGTGAAAAATGCCACCACTTCCACCAGCACATCCACGCCCGCTCAGCCGGAACAGACCGCGCAGGAATACGATGACGGCCCGATTCTGAGCGTTCTGACGGTAGCCGGTGCTCTGATCACCACGCTGGCCGTGGCTGCCTTTATTTAAGTCTTTTCACACACTGTATCAATTTTATCAATAGAAAGGAAAATCTCCATGTCTACTATGAAACTGCCCGCAAACTATGCCTCCATCAGCGAAGAGGAAATGGTCTATCTGGACGGTGGTGCCCGCGACGCTTACAACAGCTTCCTGAATGTCGGTAAGGTGTTCAACGCCATTGCCCGCATCTTCTCCGGTGCAAGCTCCATCATCAACAATGTCAACGTGATCTACCAGTCCTTCCTGACTCTGGGCGATCTGCTGAAGAGCTTCTGATCCGGCTTCTATTTTCATCTGTTTTTCAAGAACTGTCTCCGTTGTGGGGACAGTTCTTTTTGTTTTTAACGCATTTTAATCGTTTACATCAAAAGAAACAATTTTTCTTTGGCTTTGGCAAAAAAATGCACGGAAAAGGCATTTTTGTTACGCTTTTGTTACGTATACTGTGCTAACATATAAGGTGGAAGGTCATTCATCAAACTGGCGCTTTCACGCCGAAAACTGATATATCAAATGTGGTTTTGTGGTGCGAAAATTTTCGTATTTGTCGAAAGTTTTCGTTCGCCTAATCCAACCACTTTTTGCGGGAGAAATCGATCATTATGCCAGACCGTGAACTGCGGCACATGCGCCGCACCGAATTAGTCGAGATCATTCTGGCGCTCAAGCAGAGCGAGGACCAGCTCCGGGCAGAAAACGCTGCCCTGTCTGCCCAGCTGCAGGAACGGCAGATCCATATTGAAAACGCAGGTTCCATTGCGCAGGCTGCACTGGAGCTGAACAAGGTGTTTGAAGCGGCGCAGGCTGCGGCTGATGAATACGTTGCATCGGTGCTCGCAGCAAACAAAAACACCGATGCCGCTGCCAGCGCTCTGCGCGCTCAGGCGGAAGCCGAAGCCCAGCAGATCCTTACACAGGCACAGACCGAGGCTGCGAACCTGAAGGCCCGCACCCAGCAGCAGTGCGACGCGGAAACGGAAGCCGCCGCACGCAAGCGCGCCCAGACCGAAGCGGACTGCAAGGCAATGCTTGCCCGGACGCAGCAGGAGATCCAGCAGCGCCGGGCCGCTTGCCGGGCCAGCGAACTGCTGGACGGCTATCACAGCACGGAATTCCTGCCGGAGGAGCGTGCCAAATGAAAGAGCAAAAGATCAGGTTCACGCCCATTCCATCCACAGCAGAGGTGGAAGCAGAGCGCGAACGTCTGGCCTACCGCAGCCGTTATATGCGGGTGCTGCGCAGCACGGTCTACACGCTGCTGGTGGTCGCGGCCGTTGCCGTGCTGCTGGCCACCCTGTTTCTGCCGGTGCTGCAGGTCTCCGGCGACAGCATGAACCCCACTCTGCAGGACCGGGACATCATTCTGCTGGTCAAGGGCAGCGACATGAAGACCGGCGACCTTTGCGGATTTTACTGGCAGAACAAGCTTCTGCTCAAGCGCATCATCGGCCTGCCCGGTGATGTGATCGAACTGGACGAGGACGGTGTGGTCACTGTGAACGGCCAGACGCTGGATGAGCCCTATGTAGATGAACTTGCTCTGGGCGAATGCGACATCAAATTTCCCTATCAGGTGCCGGAAAACCGGTATTTCGTACTGGGTGACCATCGGGCCACCTCCATTGACAGCCGCAGCAGTGTGATCGGCTGTGTGGAAAAAAGTCAGATCGTAGGCAAGGTTTTTTTGCGGGTATGGCCCTTGTCCAACTTCTCGTTGATCCACTAAGGAGGTTTAGGAATCATGCGGGATATTGTGAAAGAATATCAGAAAAAGTTCCGTCGGAACCACCAGCGCGCCAGATGCTATACTGCGCTGCTGCTGGCACTGGCGCTTACCACCAGCCTGTTCGTGAACTGGCAGCTGCACGGCGTGGGCATTGCCAAAACGGCCGATTATCTGTGCGGCGAGTTGGAGCACGAGCACACCGCTGCCTGCTATGAAAAGCAGCTGGTGTGCGGCTATGAGGAAGGCGAACCGGAGGACTGGAACGCCACCATGACGGACGACGGCATGTCTTTTGATGATACATTCGACATGGATGATGATGCGTTGGGCGTGGATGCGGATGATCCCGGCATTGCAGCCTATTCCGCAGAGCCGGAGTACATCTTTGTGCCCCATGAGCACACCGACGACTGCTACCAGGAAGTGCGGGAGCTGACCTTGCGGGTGCGCCATGCAAAGCGGCCCACGAAGGGGATGTCCGGCACGAAGTTCTTGTGCTTGGTCTTGTCCATGTAGGGGCCGAAGAGCATCAGCAGACCAGGCATGACCACGAACACCGAGATCATCGAGAAGAGGATGGCCTTGATGAGGCAGGTGGCCATATCCGCGCCGATCTTGAACTGCATGAACAGCATGGCCACCAGACCGCCGATGGTGGTCAGGGAGCTGGAACTGATCTCCGGGATACTCTTGGCCAGCGACTCGATGACCGCCTCTTTCAAGGGCAGGGTCTCGTGTTCTTCTTTAAAATGGTTGCAGAAGATGATGGCGTAGTCCAGCGAAAGGGCCAGCTGCAGAATGTTCGTGACCGAGTTGGAAACGAACGAGATGGTGCCCAGCAGGAAGTTGGTACCCATGTTCAGGATCATGCCCACCACGAAGGTGAGGATGAGGACGGGTACCTCGGCGTAGGTCTGGGACGTCAGGAGCAGGACGATGACGATGATGACGGCAACGTACACCATGATGACCCGCACCTCGGCATCAATGGTCTCCTGCTGGGTGTTGCCCAGCGAGGTGGAGACGTAGATGTCGTAGTCGGCCAGATACTCCTTCACCCGGTCGAGGGCCTCGAGGC
>OINX01000408.1_pt1 | contig 9557 bp, 4 predicted proteins | sample 1585431 | NCBI WGS metagenome assembly OINX01 (sample SAMN02674697, study PRJEB24791) | human gut metagenome, SKBSTL033 | isolation source: stool | host: Homo sapiens | place: USA | reverse complement strand
ATCACTTTGACATGGGCGGTCTGGGCAATGTGTTCCACATCTGCCAGTTTGCCGAAGTCATGGAACGAAACCATGCCGACTTCTACCCGGAGATTCAGACACAGGACGAGCAGGCGGCGTGGGAACTGGGCGGCAAAGGCTACCTTGCCATCCAGTCTTGTGAGGATGGATGGGACTACACCCTCTACCACAGCGATTATTCCGTGATGGACGGCGGGCAGTTGGATGCCCCGGAACTGACCATTCAGGAAGCCCGTGAGCAGATTCTGGAAGCGCACCACATGGAAAAGGGGCGGCGGCTGTTGCAGGACTACGATGCCGTCATGGACAAAGTTGCGGAAGCTGAGGAACTGAGTGCAGACCATCGCCCTTCCACACTGGAAAAGCTGGCAGAACTGGCAAGTGATACGTCTGCGCCAAAATCGTCTGCACGGTCTGCGCCAGAACTGTGAGGTGGACAATGCAGCAAAAATGGAACCAGAGTTTTGACGGCGAACCCATGACGGACATCCCGCAGAAATTTCTGAACGCAGGATGCGATGTTTATATGGTGATGCAGCTGCGGCATGACGAAAAAATCCTTGATGAAAGATTTGCTTCTATGCGGGAGTTGAATCGTCGAGGCAAAACGCCCGACCCGGAGCATTACGAGGTCACCTACTATGCTGATCTGCCCGCCATGTGGCAGGATGTGCCGAACAACGAGGTTTTGGAAGAACTGTTTCAGGTGTTCAACCTCTCCCGTCCGCAGGATTTTGAGGGACACAGCCTGTCGGTCGGCGATGTGATTGCACTTAAACGCAATGGCGAGGTGTCTGTGCATTATGTGGACAGCATCGGCTTCAAAGATTTACAGGGGTTTCTGGACAAGCAGCCGGAACGCCCTTCGGTACTGATGAATCTCAAGGAAAAGTGCGATGCCCCGGAGTGCAATCCCACCGTCTGCCGGAAAGCGAGGGCTGACCATGAACTTTAACCATGAAGAACTGATGCTGATGATGCTCTACAACACTGGCACCCGACTGGGGCTGGTGCAGGAGTTGCGACTGATGCAGTGCTACCTGATGCCCGACGAAACCGCCCTGCGAGAACTGTCTGAAAATGTGATTGATAAATTGAAGCTCCTGACCGATGAGCAGTTTGCAGAGATCGAATTTCCTATGGACTGATTTTTGCCGCCTACGGGCGGCGTACATATCCTCTCTTGCTCCGAAAATTTTTCATAACCCGCAAGAATGTGGTCTTGATAGTACACTTCAATTCATGCTATACTAAAATCAGTTTTATTGTACGGACAAAAATAGAAAGCGAGGCTTGCCAATGGACACCACAAAACGCTCTCCCCTTGACCGCCTGCTCTTTGCCACTTTTCTGAAAGGCCGCACTTCTTCTCGTGATATATGGGAAGAAAAGGGTGATATGACCCCCGAAGATAACCAGAAGATCATCGAGGAGACCAACGAGATCATCACTGATGATTCCACCTATCCTTATCTCAGTTATCTGACCAACCTGCTTGCGAAATCCAAACCCTCCGGTGATGCTGTCAAAAAACTACATGAACACATTGACACTATCGCAAAAGGATTGTATGAGGACAGCACCGACGTGTTCCGTGCGCTCCTTGCAAAACTGATCGAGCAACCGGAAGAAACGCAGACCTTTGAACGTCTGCTGGAGATGGCAGAAAAGTTTGCCGCACGATACGAATAAAACGCCATAGATTCCATAAGCGAGTGACCTGAAAAGGCCGCTCGCTTTTTTGTTTACAACGAGATTGAAGGGAGGAACGCTATGCCAAGCAAAACCGAAGAATACCTTGCCCTTGCCCAGCGCACGGCAAACGGTCTGACCCGGTATTGGGAACACTGGACGGATTATTTGACTACGGCATCCCGGTTGTATAAGTACAGCTTTGCCGACCAGCTGATGATCTACGCCCAGCGTCCTGATGCGACTGCCTGTGCGAGTTTTGACATCTGGAACAACCGTATGAACCGCTATGTGCGCAGAGGGTCTAAGGGTATCGCCCTGCTCGACCAGTCCAGCAGTGTACCCCGGTTGCACTATGTCTTTGATGTGAGCGATACCGGGGTGCGGCGCAATTCCCGTGACCCGGAGGTGTGGCAACTTAACGATGACCTGTTCCAGCCGGTATCGGAAATGCTGGCGCGGGAATACGGTATTCACCACGAACGGCTCAGTCAGCAGATTGCGGACATTGCCGGAAAGCTGGCAGAATCCTACTGGGATAACAACAGCTCCGACATTCTCGGCATCGTTGACGGTTCGTTCCTGATGGATTATGATGAAGCCGGACAGGAACTCCAGTTCAAGAGTGCCGCCGCAATCAGCATCATGTACACCATCTTGGAACGGTGCGGTTTTGAACCGGAGGGTTATTTTGACCGGGATGATTTTCAGGCAATTTATGATTTCTCGACCCCGGATGCAGTCTATGCACTGGGTGCGGCAGTCAGCGATTGCAGCCGGGATGTGCTACGGAATATCGAGCGCACTGTCAAAACGACCATCCGCCGCCGCAATGTAGAAAGGAGCCAGCATGAATATGATGAACAGGAACGTGACCTACTCGACCGTCGGGGATTACCAGCTCCCGAACCTGACCTTGAACCAGCCGCAGAAGCCGCTGGGCCGGTACGGACGGATGCGCCGGATGTACCTGATGGAGAATCGCCCGGTGCTGTACAACTCGATGCTGCTGACCGGGAAGCTGCATCCGCACCTGCTGGAAGTGGAGCAGGCAGCGGAGAACCAGAAGCAGCAGATGATGACCGAACTGCTGAAGCAGAACCCAGCCCCGGACAAAGCGAAGAACCAACTGATGTGGGTGCAACACATGAACAGCCTGAAAGCACAGGTGGAAGAAGTGATCCTGATGGAACTGATTTACAACTGAGTTTTTTCAATCTCAGCATCCCTACCGAAGCCCAGCAAATTGAAGCAATCGACCGAGCGGAGAACGAGAAATCGTCCTCCGCTTTTTCCTTGTCACAGGCAGAGATCGAACATGAACTGCGCAAACACGGCTCCGGCTTTCAGGATGGCAAGCAGCGAATTATTGAGCTGTACCAGACCCAGCCTGACAAAAAGCTCCGTGCCAAGGCACTGGCAAAGGAGTACGGCATCGGCGGTCATTCCCACGATTATCTGGATGGCAGTAGCGGATTTGTGAATTACGATGGAAAAGGCTTGGAATTTGTCCACTACCCGGATTATCAGAAAATCCCGTTGAGCTGGATACAGGTGGAAAAGTATATCGACCTGATGATTCAGTCTGATCGGTATCTGACGGATGCGGAAAAAGAGCAGCGTACTGTCAGACAGGAGACTGAGCGTCAGCTCCCGATGCTGGACGGCACGGTTGCCGCAGAGTACACTGCCCTGAAAGAGCAGTATCCTAATACTCTTGTGGGCTTTGAACTGAACGGCAACTATCTGTTCTATGACAAAGATGCCGTTGCTGTGGAGCAGATTCTGCATACCAATCTTCTGTCACAGGAAAATACGCTCGGCAAGGTCAAGGTAACTGGCTTTCCGAGTGAGCAGTGGGTAGCAAAATCCAAAAAGCTGTGGGCAGAGGGCAATAACGTCTATCTGGCTGGCTTGAACGAAGATGGCTCCCACCACCAGACAAAATATCTCCGGGAATCGGATTATTTACCGATTGGCAGCATCGTCAAGCTGGATGACCGGGATTTTCGGGTGGAACACGTTAATTTTATGTTCAAATCCGTCAGCTTGCAGGACATGGAGCTGACGAAAAACAGACTGCCCATTTTCCGCAACGAGCATCTGCCGCACATCCGGGAACTGTACGAAGAACAGCAGGACGCAGCCATTGAGCTGGTTCCCGAAAAAGAGGTCAGCTATAAGGTCGGGGACGAAGTTGTAGTAGACCTTCCCACCAGAACAATTGAAGGAACCATCGGCTATGTTGGTGAAACCGATGTGCGCATCGACACCAGTGCGCACGGTCATTCTTGGGATAACGAGGTCATCAACCGGCAGCAGTTTGAGGAGGGACTGCGGCAGAAGGAGCCGGATGAGCCTGAACTGACCGATGAGGAACTGGATGAACTGCCGATCTCTGCGGTGATTGATGGCGAAGTTCAGACTTTCCCGAATGCCGCAGCCTTGGATGAAGCCCTCCACGCAGAACCTGTGCCTGAACCCGCTGGGAATTTTCACATTACTGATGAGCATCTGGGCGAGGGCGGTGCAAAGCAGAAGTACGCCCGGAACATCGAGGCCATCAAAACGCTGTTCCGTCTAGAAGAAGAACACCGTGGTGCTTCTGCCGAGGAGCAGGAAGTGTTGGCGCAGTATGTCGGCTGGGGCGGTCTGGCAGATGCCTTTGACCCCAACAAAGACAACTGGGCAAAGGAGTACACCGAACTGAAAGGAATGCTTTCGGAGGACGAGTACGCCGCCGCCCGTGGGTCGGTGCTGAATGCACACTATACCAGCCCCACCGTTATCCGTGCCATCTATGATGCAGTAGAAAAAATGGGATTCCGTAGCGGCAATATTCTGGAACCCAGCATGGGTGTCGGCAACTTTTTCGGGATGCTGCCGGACACCATGCAGGACAGCCGCCTGTATGGTGTGGAACTGGACAGCATCACCGGACGCATTGCGCAAAAGCTGTACCCGCAAGCTGACATCACGGTAGCAGGTTTTGAAACCACCGACCGCCGGGATTTCTATGACCTTGCAGTGGGCAACGTCCCGTTTGGCAATTATAAAGTTGCAGACAAGGCATATAACAAATTGGGCTTCAGCATCCACAACTATTTCTTTGCGAAAGCCATCGACCAAGTGCGTCCGGGCGGCATCGTGGCGTTTGTGACTTCTCGCTATACCATGGACAGCAAGGACAGCACCGCCCGCAAGCACATGGCAGAGCGTGCCGACCTGCTGGGGGCCATCCGTCTGCCCAACAATGCGTTCAAGGCGAATGCCGGAACCGAAGTGGTTTCGGACATTATCTTTTTGCAGAAGCGTGACCGCCCCATCGACCATGAGCCAGACTGGGTGCAGCTTGGCAAAACGGAAGATGGCTTTGCCATCAACCAGTATTTTGTAGACCACCCGGAGATGGTGCTGGGGCAGCTCACGATGGAAAGCACCCAATATGGTCACGACCTGACCGTTGCACCCATCGAGGGCACCAGCCTTGCAGACCAGCTTGCCGAGGCGGTACAGCACATCGAGGGTAATTACACTGCGGTGGAGATTGCTGCCCCGGACGTCGCAGATGCGGAAGCACAGCGCAAAACGCTGCCCGCAGACCCGACTGTGAAGAATTTTAGCTATACGGTCGTTGATGGCGAGATCTACTACCGAGAGAACTCTATCATGACGCAGATCGAACTGTCCGACAACGCCAAAGGCCGTGTAGCTGGTATGGTGGAGTTGCGGCAGATCGTCAACGAACTGATTGACCAGCAGTTGAACGACTTCCCGGACGAGGACATTAAGGCATCGCAAGCAAAATTGAACGCCGCCTACGATGCCTTTACGGCAAAATACGGGCTGATCAACGACAAGAAAAATGCCCGCCTGTTCGATGATGACAGTTCCTACTATCTGCTCTGCTCACTGGAGAATCTGGACGAGAATAAAAATCTCAAGTCCAAGGCAGATATGTTCACCAAGCGGACGATTCGGCCAGAGCGTGTTGTCACCAGCGTGGATACCCCCAGCGAAGCGTTGGCGGTGTCCATCGGGGAGCATGGCAAGGTTGATCTGCCTTATATGGCAGAACTGCTGGGCACACCCGGTAACTGTGAGCGCATCACCACCGAATTGTCCGGCGTGATTTTCAAAGACCCAGCTGCGGATGCTGACGACCCGGAAGCGGGCTGGCAAACAGCGGACGAATACCTTTCGGGTAATGTACGCGATAAGCTGCGGATGGCACAGCTTGCTGCGGAAAGTCACCCGGAATTCAAGGTCAATGTGGACGCACTGACCAAGGCGCAGCCCAAAGATTTGGAAGCATCTGAAATTGATGTACGTTTGGGTGCCACTTGGCTTGCCCCCTCCATCGTGCAGCAGTTTATGATGGAAACTTTTCAGCCGCCCTATCGTATCCGCTACAACAATGCCATCACCGTTCGCTACTCCCCTTACACTTCCGAATGGCGAATCAGCAATAAATCTGCTACTGGCTTCGGGGACATTATGGCCACCGAAACCTACGGTACACGCCGAGCCAACGCTTACAAGATTTTGGAGGATACCTTGAATTTGCGTGATAGCCGCGTTTATGATACCATCGAGGAGGATGGGAAAGAAAAGCGTGTGCTGAATCAAAACGAAACCACCCTCGCCCATCAGAAACAGCAGGCCATCAAGGATGCTTTCGCTGGCTGGGTCTGGAAAGACCCTCAGCGGCGTGCCTTATTGGTGAAGAAGTACAACGAGCTTTTTAACAGCACCCGCCCCCGTGAATACGATGGTTCCCACATTCATTTTGTGGGCATGAACCCGGAGATCAATTTGCGAGAGCATCAGCGCAATGCGGTTGCCCATGTGCTGTATGGGTACAACACCCTTTTGGCGCACGAAGTCGGTGCCGGCAAGAGTTTTGAGATGGCGGCTTCCGCTATGGAACTGAAACGTCTGGGCTTGTGCCAGAAAAGTCTTTTTGTCGTGCCAAACCATTTGACGGAACAATGGGCCAGCGAGTTTTTACGTCTGTACCCCCATGCGAAGCTGCTGGTTACCAGCAAGAAAGATTTTGAACCCGGTAATCGAAAAAAATTCTGTGCGAGAATTGCGACCGGTGATTATGATGCAGTTATCATCGGACACAGCCAGTTTGAAAAGATACCCTTGTCCGCAGAACGACAGGAGCGTCTGATTCAGGAACAGATGGATGAAATCGAGGAGGCCATCGAAGAAGCGAAAGCACAGGTTGGCGAGCATTTCACAGTAAAGCAGCTGGAAAAGTTGCGCAAGTCTCTGAAACAGAAACTGAAAAAGCTGCAAGGCGCAGACCGTAAAGATGATGTGGTTACGTTTGAACAATTGGGCGTAGACAGGTTGTTTGTGGATGAGAGCCAAGCGTTTAAGAACCGTGCGAAACGTTGTGCATAAGACCTTGTTGACAGCAAGGGCGAAAAGCACCATGTGATTGCACTTAGCAATAAGAAAATATCACAGAGAACTTTAATCTCAAAATCAGGGGTGAAATTCCTCTGCCGTACAGAACCAATGTCGAGGAACAAAGTTCAAGAGAATAGGTCAAAATTCAAGACAGTACGAGAGCTAATACTCCACTGTGCGTTGCCACCTGTAAGTGTGTATTGTACAGAGCGTGGTGAAGACGTAACCTGAAAACCTAAACCTCTGCAAAGAGGCATGGACAATAATGGTGCGGGCTTCCGAAACCTATGGCTATCCGTTAGGGAAAGCTATGCAGCATCGTAAGAGTTGACTCCATCCGAAAGGGTGAACCTTGGAAAAAGTGTGTGTGGCTGGTTTTTCCGTACACGCCCTGTGGGATGAAATCCCCATCAGGAACCGTGCAGCAACTGTGGTTCAAAGCACGGTTAGATTTTCCCGGTGTAAGGTAGCGGCCTAAGGGTTTCAGAATAAGGATAGAGATTAGGGAACGTTTGAGAGCCTATTGTTGGAGCGTTACAGCGCATTGAAAACAACAGGAAGTCAGCCGTATCATAGTAGTCTGGGCTGGGTAATGCCAGTCAAACGGAATTGAAATATTCCATGGCGAAGGATACGAGTCAAATCGATTTGTAAATTTCACAAAACGAAAATCCTATAACTCCCTGAAAGATGGGTGACGAACTGCGAGGTGAAAACCTTGTGCATTTGAACGTCAGATTTTCAACGGAAACGGAACTTAAAAAGATTCAGGATTTTCTCTATGAGAAGTCCGGTCAAGGAGTATCGTTCACCGGTCTGGTGGAAGCGATGGCTAATGAAGTGACCATTGTAACTGCCGTCCACAATATCAAGTCCAACAAAGGCAGCAGAACTGCTGGCGTGGATAAGATAAAAATGGACAAATACCTTCAAATGCCCAAAGATGAGCTTATTTTATTGATTCAATCGAGTTTTCGCAACTACCGCCCCAAACCAGCCCGCCGTGAATATATCGAAAAGAGTAACGGAAAGAAAAGACCGCTGGGTATCCCCACTGTATTGGACAGGATCATACAGGAGTGCGTGCGTATCATTATCGAGCCGATCTGTGAAGCGAGATTTTATCCGCAAAGCTACGGCTTTCGCCCCTATCGGGCACAGAAACACGCAATCCGGGGTATCATCAATGTCATAAATGCTGGATGTAAATCGCCCGACCAACCCGTGTGGGCTATTGAGGGTGACATCAAGGGATGCTTCGACAATATCAATCACCGCCTGCTGCTCCAAAAACTCTGGAGAATCGGTATCCATGACAAGCGTGTGCTGAAAATTATCAGTCAGATGCTAAAAGCTGGATATATGGAAAATGACCTGTTTCATGCAACAGAGCTTGGTACACCGCAGGGAGGAATCCTCTCACCGCTTTTATCCAATGTTTATCTCAACGATTTCGATTGGTATGTTGGTCGTATGTATATGGAGCCGCACAGACAGTGCAAGCATAAAGGCAACGACACAAGGCGTTTGAAATGGGCTGGTGTAACGCCAAAGTACAATTATCGCTACGCCGATGATTGGGTGATTCTGACGTCAACGGAGAAGGAAGCACTCCGCTTGAAACGTGTCTTGACAAAATATTTTCGGAACAGAATGAAACTCGAATTGTCGCAGGAAAAGACCTATGTAACAGACCTGCGGACAAACGGTATACACTTTCTTGGCTTTGTGGTAAAGGCCGAACGAAAACGGAAAACTCCTGACCCGGCAACATGGACGAAACATCTGGTTGGAAAGCCGCTGCCGGATATGGAACGGTTAGGAAAGAAGATTAAGAAACTGCTCGAAGAAGTGCACCGCATAGAACTTTGTCAAAAAGTCAATGTGCAGGCTGCGCAAATTCAGTACGTCAACTCTGTCATTATGGGTATGGCACAGTACTTGCAGACATCCATCTGCTCTCATGCCTACCATGCGATAGACCGCAGAGTAAACAACGCTGCACTGACTGTATGGAAAAAGCTGTACCCCAAACGGTACAACTCCATGCAGGTGCCGCTGAAGGTGCTTTGCAATCTTCCTGACCGACACAAGGGCTACGACAGTAAGACATTTGCTGTATGGGTCGAAGGAAAATGGTTTGGTATAACTTATGCGTTCATCACGCATAGTCACTATGAACCCAAGCCATTTGACCAGAAAATGACGCCGTATACAGTGGAAGGGCGCAGACGGTATGTGAGCTATCGTGCTAAGCACAAGCCACTGCCATGTGACCGTCCATCCGTTAACTCCCCGAACGATATTGCAATGTCAGCATACGCAAAGGGAAGGATGAATTTTGAGTATTATATGAACCGGGAGTATGCTTACAGCAGGGACAAAGGAAAATGTAAATGCTGTGGAAATGCCTTCTCACC
>OINX01000393.1_pt1 | contig 9859 bp, 6 predicted proteins | sample 1585431 | NCBI WGS metagenome assembly OINX01 (sample SAMN02674697, study PRJEB24791) | human gut metagenome, SKBSTL033 | isolation source: stool | host: Homo sapiens | place: USA | reverse complement strand
GACAGGGGCGTATGATTCAGGTTTCCATCCCTGCCAGCGTGCCATTAAAGGAATTTGCTTACAATGCAGAGGTGGAAATCATCAATCCTGTGGCAGACACCGTGGCAACGGCTACCTTTCAGGGGGCAGAGGTGGACTGGTACATCAAGGCGGATGATATTGTCCTGAAAAAAGGAACTACCATGAATCCTCAGCCGCCGAAGAAAGACGCTCCCCCTGTAAAATAACAGGAATATAAGAAGAAAGCGAAAGGAGGATTGTTCCCATGAAGCAGCTTTTCCCCCGTGGAAAACGTATCCGCCCCACGGATAAAGACCTTGTGTTCCATACTGCCCTTGCCGCCCTGTTCCCTGTCTTCCTGCTGGTTGTCCTGCTGTTTCATATCCGGCAGATTGCCGGAACCAACTGGCAGGAAGTGTCCCTCTCCCAGATAGTACAGGATGTAAATATCCCTTACCTGTTATTCAGCATGGGCGTAGCAGGGCTGGTGTGCCTTACAGCAGTTCTTCTGTTCTGGCGATACCGCAGGGATGAAGTAAAGCAGCTCATCCACCGCCAAAAGCTGGCAAGGATGGTGTTGGAAAACAAGTGGTATGAATCAGAGCAGAGAAAAGAAGACGCTTTTTTCAAGGACTTGTCTTCCAGCCGTTCCAAAGAAACCATCACTTACTTTCCCAAAATCTACTACCGGATGAAACAGGGCTTGCTCCATATCCGTGTAGAAATCACCTTAGGGAAATATCAGGAACAGCTCTTAAACTTGGAGAAAAAGCTGGAAAGCGGCTTGTACTGTGAGCTGACGGATAAGGAATTAAAAGATTCCTATGTGGAGTACACCCTGCTCTATGATACCATTGCCAACCGTATCTCCATTGAGGATGTACAGGCAAAGGACGGCAGGCTCCGGCTTATGGAAAATGTCTGGTGGGAGTATGACAAGCTCCCCCATATGCTCATTGCCGGAGGAACCGGCGGCGGAAAGACCTACTTCATCCTGACCCTCATTGAAGCTCTGCTCCGCACCAACGCTGTCCTGTTCGTCTTAGACCCAAAGAACGCCGACCTTGCGGATTTACAGGCGGTTATGCCGGATGTGTACTACAAAAAGGAAGATATGCTCGCCTGCATTGACCGTTTCTATGAAGAAATGATGAAACGCAGCGAAGACATGAAGCTCATGGAGAATTACCGGACAGGGGAAAATTACGCTTATCTGGGACTTCCGGCAAATTTCCTTATCTTTGATGAATATGTGGCATTTATGGAAATGCTCGGCACAAAGGAAAATGCTGCCGTCCTTAATAAGTTAAAACAAATCGTTATGCTTGGGCGGCAGGCTGGCTTCTTCCTGATTCTCGCCTGCCAGCGTCCAGACGCAAAGTATCTGGGGGATGGAATCCGTGACCAGTTCAATTTCCGTGTGGCTCTGGGGCGGATGTCGGAAATGGGCTATGGGATGATGTTCGGGGAAACCACAAAGGACTTCTTCCTAAAGCAGATAAAAGGGCGTGGCTATGTGGATGTAGGAACCAGCGTTATCTCGGAATTTTATACGCCCCTTGTGCCAAAAGGACACGATTTCCTCAAGGAAATAAAAAAGCTCATAGACAGCAGGCAGGGAGTGCAGGCGGCGTGCGGAGCGGAAGCCGCAGAAACGGACTGACCTGCTGTGGCTGGTGTGCCGCAAGGCACGCCAGCATAAACCCCTCGTATCTAACAGAGGGGTACAAATCGACAGACAACAACCAAACAACAGGGCAGAATCCCACGGTACACAAGGGATTTTCCCCATATCCGGCGTGTGTCAACAAGGCTCTGAAAGTTGACATACGCTTTTTTAGACAGGAGGGATTTTCACTGAATGAAGAAACATGGGTACGGGACATCAAAGAAAAACGGGAAATTTATGGTATCTCACAACAGAAACTTGCCCTAGCTGCCGGAATCACACGTCCGTACCTGAGCGACATTGAAACGGGCAAGGCTCACCCATCCGAAGCATTACAGGAAGCCATCACGGAAGCTCTGGAACGCTTCAATCCAGACAATCCCCTTGAAATGCTCTTTGACTATGTGCGGATTCGCTTTCCCACTACGGATGTGAAGCATATCGTGGAAGACGTACTGCGGCTAAAACTCCCCTACTTTATCCATGAAGACTACGGCTTCTACTCGTACACGGAGCATTACTATCTGGGGGATATTTTCGTTCTGGTATCGCCGGAACTGGAAAAAGGGGTGCTGCTGGAACTGAAAGGGCGTGGCTGCCGCCAGTTTGAAAGCTATCTGCTGGCACAGGAACGGAGCTGGTATGAGTTTTTCATGGATGTTCTCATGGAGGACGGCGTGATGAAGCGGCTTGACCTTGCCATCAATGATAAAACGGGAATCCTGAACATTCCCCATCTGACAGAGAAGTGCCGGAATGAGGAATGTATCTCGGTCTTCCGCAGCTTCAAAAGCTACCGCAGCGGCGAACTGGTACGGCGTGGGGAAAAAGAATGTATGGGGAACACCCTGTATATCGGTTCCCTCCAAAGTGAGGTGTACTTCTGCATTTACGAAAAGGACTATGAGCAGTACAAAAAGCATGATATTCCCATTGCAGACGCAGAGGTAAAGAACCGCTTTGAAATCCGGCTGAAAAATGAGCGTGCCTTTTACGCCATCCGTGACCTGTTAGAACATGACAATCCAGAACGGACAGCCTTTCAAATCATCAACCGCTATGTCCGGTTCGTGGACAGGGACGATACGAAGCCCCGTTCTGACTGGCGTATCAATGAGGAATGGGCGTGGTTTATAGGGGAACACAGGGGAAGTCTGAAACTGACAACCAAACCGGAACCCTATTCCTTTGAACGCACCCTGCACTGGCTCTCCCATCAGGTAGCCCCCACGTTAAAGCTGGCTCTCCGTCTGGATAAGATGAACCACACCCAGATTGTCCATGACATCATCACCCATGCAAAGCTGACAGAGAAGCACGAAAAAATCCTGAAGCAGCAAGCCGCCGCTGCAAAGGAGGTGGTGCTTTAACGGCGGCAATCTTGAAACATAAGGAATCTTACAGGAAAGAAAGGAGCTTTTATGAATTTCGGACAGAATCTTTACAACTGGTTTTTATCCAACGCCCAGTCCCTTGTGCTGCTGGCAATCGTGGTGATTGGACTGTACCTCGGATTTAAGAGGGAATTTTCCAAACTTATCGGTTTTCTGGTGGTGTCCCTTGTAGCGGTCGGTCTGGTCTTCAATGCGGACGGTGTAAAGGACATCTTACTGGAACTGTTCAATAAGATTATCGGTGCATAGGAAACCCATTTTACACTTCCGTTATGGAGCAAGCTCTGATTGCTTCATGGCGGAAGTCCACTAGGGGCTTGGGGAGCGTAACTCCCCAAAAGGAGCATGACAGAGAATGGAGGTGACACTGTGGAAGAAATGCGGATTTACATTGCCAACTTAGGAAAATACAATGAGGGCGAACTGGTCGGGGCATGGTTCACGCCGCCTGTGGACTTTGAGGAAGTCAAAGAACGTATCGGTTTGAATGATGAATATGAGGAATACGCCATCCATGATTATGAGCTGCCCTTTGAGATTGACGAATATACCCCCATTGAGGAAGTCAACCGCCTGTGTGAAATGGTGGAGGACTTACCGGAATACATTCAGGAGGAACTATCAGAGCTGCAATCCTACTTTGGCAGTATCGAAGAACTCTGTGAGCATGAAGATGATATTATCTGCCATTCCGGCTGTGATGATATGGCGGATGTGGCTCGCTACTATCTGGAAGAAAGCGGACAGCTTGGCGAACTTCCGGCACACTTACAAAACTATATCGACTATGCAGCCTATGGGCGTGACATGGAATTGGATGGAACCTTTATTGTCACGAACCACGGCGTATATGAAATCTTACGGTAGACTCGTCTGTATCTCTTTCAGGAAATACAGGCGGATTTTTTTATTCAGGGGCGGCTCTTTTGCTGCCCCCATCTTTTAGAAAGGACGGACAACATGAAGAAAATACGAAGCTATACCAGTATCTGGTCGGTGGAAAAGGTACTCTATTCCATCAATGATTTTAAGCTGCCATTCCCCATCACGTTCACACAGATGGCGTGGTTCGTGGTATCGGTGTTTGCAGTTATGCTCTTGGGGAACCTCCCTCCCCTTTCATTCATTGACGGAGCATTTTTGAAATACTTCGGCGTACCCTTTGCCCTCACTTGGTTCATGTGCCAGAAGACCTTTGACGGGAAGAAGCCTTACGGCTTCCTGAAATCCGTACTGGCATATCTGGTACGCCCGAAACTGACCTATGCAGGAAAGCCCGTGAAGCTGGAAAAGGAATATCCGGCACAGCCCATCACGGCAGTAAGGAGTGATATTTATGGCATATCCGATTAAGTATATCGAAAATAACCTTGTGTTCAACCATGACGGGGAGTGCTTCGCTTACTATGAGCTGCTTCCCTACAACTATTCCTTTTTAAGCCCCGAACAGAAATATCAGGTACACGATTCATTCCGGCAGCTTATCGCCCAGAACAGGGACGGAAAGATTCACGCCCTGCAAATCAGCACGGAATCCAGCATACGGGCAGCACAAGAACGCTCCAAACAGGAAGTGACAGGCAGGTTAAAAGACGTTGCCTGTGCAAAGATTGACGCACAGACCGAAGCCCTGATTTCCATGATAGGGGAAAATCAGGTGGACTACCGCTTTTTTATCGGCTTCAAGCTGCTTGTCAATGAGCAGGAAGTCACCATGAAGCAGTTTCGCAGGGAAGCAAAGACCGCTGTTTCCGACTTCCTCCATGAAGTCAACCACAAGCTCATGGGGGATTTTGTTTCCATGAGCAATGAGGAAATCTGGCGGTTTCAGAAGATGGAAAAACTGCTGGAAAGTAAAATCTCACGCCGCTTTAAAGTCCGGCGGCTTGATAAGGACGATTTTGGTTATCTGATTGAGCATTTATACGGGCAGACCGGAACCGCCTACGAAGATTATGAGTATTACCTGCCGAAGAAGCGGTTTCAGGAGGAAACACTGGTGAAATACTATGACCTCATCAAACCCACCCGTTGTCTGATAGAGGAAAACCAGCGGTATCTGAAAATCGAACAGGAAGACGGGACAGTGTATGCCGCCTACTTTACCATCAACAGCATTGTAGGGGAACTGGACTTCCCATCCTCGGAAATCTTTTACTATCAACAGCAGCAATTCACCTTTCCCATTGATACCTCTATGAATGTGGAGATTGTGACAAACCGGAAAGCCCTCTCCACGGTGCGGAACAAGAAAAAAGAGCTGAAAGATTTGGACAACCATGCATGGCAGAATGACAGCGAAACCAGTACAAACGTGGTGGACGCTTTAGACAGCGTGAATGAGCTGGAATCCACCTTAGACCAGAGCAAGGAATCCATGTATAAGCTGTCCTATGTGGTACGTGTGACGGCTCCCGACTTGGAAGAACTGAAACGACGTTGCAATGAGGTGAAAGATTTTTATGACGATTTGAATGTGAAGCTGGTTCGCCCCTTTGGGGATATGCTGGGGCTGCATGGGGAATTTCTTCCTGCCAGCAAACGGTATCTGAACGATTACATCCAGTATGTCACCAGTGACTTCCTCGCTGGTCTTGGCTTCGGGGCAACCCAGATGTTGGGGGAGCCGGAGGGCATTTATATCGGGTACAGCCTTGATACAGGAAGAAACGTGTACTTAAAGCCTGCCCTTGCCAGTCAAGGGGTAAAAGGCTCCGTCACCAACGCCCTTGCTGCCGCTTTTGTCGGCTCCCTCGGCGGTGGAAAATCATTCAGCAACAACATGATTGTCTATTATTCCGTATTGTTTGGGGCACAGGCTCTCATTGTTGACCCGAAAGCGGAACGGGGACGCTGGAAAGAAACCCTGCCGGAAATCGCCCATGAAATCAATATCGTAAACCTGACTTCGGAGGAACAGAACAGGGGCTTACTTGACCCGTATGTGATTATGGAGAACCCAAAGGATTCTGAATCACTGGCAATCGACATCCTGACCTTTTTAACCGGCATTTCCAGCCGTGACGGGGAGAAGTTTCCTGTTCTTCGGAAAGCTATTCGTGCAGTAACAAACAGTGAAGAACGGGGGCTTTTCAAAGTGATTGAGGAACTACGGGCGGAGGGAACCACCATCAGCACCAGCATAGCCGACCATATCGAATCCTTTACGGACTATGACTTTGCACACCTGCTCTTTTCGGATGGGGATGTCACACAGTCCATCAGCCTTGAAAAGCAGCTCAATATCATTCAGGTAGCGGATTTGGTGCTGCCGGATAAGGAAACCTCATTTGAAGAATACACCACAATGGAGCTGCTTTCCGTGGCAATGCTCATTGTAATCAGCACCTTTGCCCTCGACTTCATCCACACCGACCGCAGCGTGTTTAAGATTGTGGATTTGGACGAAGCATGGAGCTTCTTACAGGTGGCACAGGGCAAGACCCTCTCCATGAAGCTGGTTCGTGCCGGACGTGCCATGAACGCAGGCGTTTACTTTGTCACCCAGAACACGGACGATTTGCTGGATGAAAAGCTGAAAAACAATCTGGGCTTGAAATTTGCGTTCCGTTCCACAGACATCAACGAAATCAAGAAGACCCTCGCCTTTTTCGGGGTGGATTCCGAAGATGAAAACAATCAGAAGCGGCTCCGTGACTTGGAAAACGGACAGTGCCTCATCAGTGATTTGTACGGGCGTGTGGGCGTGATACAGTTCCATCCTATCTTTGAAGACCTGTTCCACGCCTTTGATACCAGACCGCCCGTAAGAAAAGAGGTGGAATGATGGTGATACATAGAACTTCCAACCGACCGCAATTCCCAGTTCCTCATCACACAAAAAAGGGCTTGTCTTGGAAGATGGCAGGAAAAGTGATTGGCAGGGTGCTTCTGGCACTCCTGCTCATCCTCCTGCTGCTTGCAGTCTTCGGCACAGCCGCCCACGCTGCCGGACTGGTGGATGATACGGTGGACGCTGCCAACGAATACAGCAAATATCCTCTGGACAACTACCAACTTGATTTTTATGTGGACAGCGGATGGGACTGGCTCCCGTGGAACTGGCTGGACGGTATCGGAAAACAGGTGATGTACGGGCTGTATGCCATCACAAATTTTATCTGGACAATCAGCCTGTACCTTTCCAACGCCACAGGGTATCTGATTCAGGAAGCCTACTCGCTGGATTTCATTTCCTCTACGGCGGATTCCATTGGGAAAAATATGCAGACCCTTGCAGGCGTTACCACAGGCGGCTTGTCCTCGGAGGGATTTTATATCGGGTTCCTGCTGATTCTCATTCTGGTGGTGGGGCTTTACGTTGCCTACACAGGGCTTATCAAACGGGAAACCACAAAAGCCATCCATGCCGTTGTCAATTTCGTGGTGGTGTTCGTGCTGTCCGCTGCCTTTATCGCCTATGCTCCTGATTATATCGGGAAAATCAATGAATTTTCCGCAGACATCAGCAATGCCAGCCTGACCCTTGGTACAAAGATTGTGCTGCCAAACTCGGAAAGTCAAGGAAAAGACAGCGTGGATTTGATACGGGACAGCCTGTTTTCCATTCAGGTCAAGCAGCCGTGGCTCCTGCTGCAATACGGCAACTCGGATGTGGAAAGCATTGGGGCTGACCGTGTGGAAAGCCTGCTCTCAACCAGCCCAGACGAAAACAACGGGCAGGACAGGGAAGAAATCGTGGTGGAGGAAATCGAAGACAGGGAAAACACCAACCTTACCATCACAAAGACCATCAACCGCTTGGGAACCGTCTTCTTCCTGTTCATGTTCAATATCGGTATCTCCGTTTTTGTATTCCTGCTCACGGGGATAATGATTTTCTCACAGGTGCTTTTTATCATTTACGCCATGTTCCTGCCTGTGAGCTTTCTCCTTAGCATGGTTCCCTCTTTTGAGGGGATGTCAAAGCGTGCCATTACGAAACTGTTCAACACCATCCTTACCAGAGCCGGAATCACCCTGATTATCACGGTAGCGTTCAGCATTTCCACCATGCTCTACAACCTGTCTGGGGAATATCCGTTCTTCCTGACGGCGTTCTTGCAGATAGTGACCTTTGCCGGAATTTATTTCAAGCTGGGGGATTTGATGGGGATGTTCTCCTTACAGAGTGGGGATTCCCAAAGCATGGGGAACCATATCATGCGAAGACCCCGTATGCTCATGCACGCCCATATGCACCGTTTACAGCATAAGTTAGGACGTTCTGTGGCAGCTCTTGGGGCTGGAACGGTTGCCTATCACGCAGGAAAACAGGCTGGCTCAGACCAGAGAACTGCTTCCAACTCTAGTTCTTCCAAACGGACGCAGGCAGACCACAGCAGACCAGATGGACAGGCAGCACCGGAAAAGGAATCCGCATGGAAACGGGCTGGCTCTGCGGTAGGTGCGGTGGCAGATACCAAAGATAAGATAGCCGATACTGCCGGACAGCTTCGGGAGCAGGCAAAGGATTTGCCTGTCAATGCAAAGTACGCCCTTTACCACGGGAAAACACAGGTATCAGAGGGAGTACGGGATTTTACTTCCAGCGTGACCCAGACCCGAACTGCCAGAGCGGAACAACGAAATGCACAGGCAGAAAGCCGCAGACAGACCATTGCAGAACGCAGGGCGGAACTGGAACAGGCAAAACAGCCGCAACAGAGAGCTTCCGAATCACTCAAAGGGGCTGCTCCTGTCCATGAACGCCCTGTTACTGCAAAGCAGCCAGAAGATTTCCGACATCATGCAGATACCGCTCATGCAGGAAAACCAGCCATGCAGCCAGCTTCCCCATCCATCAGGGAACGGGGACAGGTTCCTTATGGGGGAACTGTGGCGGAACGGGCTTCGGTTCCGGTGGTAAAAGCTGCTTCCATCCACCATGAACAAACGCCGCCTGTAAGGACAGAACGCCAGATAATCCCATCTGCTTCCCTATCCCAGCCAAATGAAAGACAAAAGACGGCTCCCACTATCACACAGGCTACTCCCCGTCCGGCAAGACCTGTCCAGAATGATACGGCTCCTGTGATACCGGAAAGAAAACGGGCTGCCCCTGCGGTAAAAGAATCAAACTTTACCATCCGGCGTACCACCGCCAGAAAGGAGTGGACAAAAACGGTAAAAGCGGCTGCCAAACAAAAGAAAGGGGAGAAACCATGAAATTAAGACACCTTTTCTTTGCCTGTTCCGGCGTGTTCGTGATGATGTTCTCCCTGCTCCTTTTGGTGGTGATTGTCTTCTCGGATGAGGAAGACGGAGGAAGCGGCGGAAATCTTATCTATGGGGGCGTGAGCGTATCACAGGAAGTCCTCGCCCATAAACCTATGCTGGAAAAGTATGCAAGGGAATATGGCATAGAGGAATACTTAAATGTGCTGCTCGCCATCATTCAGGTGGAATCCGGCGGCACACTGGAAGACGTTATGCAGTCCTCGGAATCTCTGGGGCTTCCCCCGAACTCCCTTAGTACAGAGGAATCCATCAAACAGGGCTGCAAATATTTCTCGGAACTGCTCGCAGCGGCAGAAACAAAGGGCTGTGACTTAAACAGTGTGATTCAGTCCTACAACTACGGCGGCGGCTTCCTAGACTATGTGGCAGGGCGTGGAAAAAAATACACTTTTGAACTGGTAGAGAGCTTCGCAAGGGACAAATCCGGCGGAAAGAAAGTCACCTACACCACCCCTGTTGCCGTAGAGAAAAACGGGGGCTGGCGGTATTCCTATGGAAATATGTTCTATGTCCTCTTGGTATCGCAATACCTGACCGTGGCACAATTTGATGATGA
>OINX01000391.1_pt1 | contig 9997 bp, 7 predicted proteins | sample 1585431 | NCBI WGS metagenome assembly OINX01 (sample SAMN02674697, study PRJEB24791) | human gut metagenome, SKBSTL033 | isolation source: stool | host: Homo sapiens | place: USA | reverse complement strand
GCTCAAACTCTTTGACGATGGCCAGGTACAGCAAAAAGCAGCCCACGCAGATCATCACCGCGTACAGCCAGCCGCCCGGCTCGCCGAACCGCGCGAAACCGGAGCTCTGGAAAATACCGACCAGAGTATTGATAAACTGTGTCATATTTTTCCTCCCGTGTTAAAAAGGTGCGGTGGTGTCGTTGACACCAGCCTTGCCCCAGCCGTTTTTGCCGCGGCGCACTGCCTTGAGCACATACTTGCCGTTGCCCATCGAGTAGATGGCAGCCATGATGGCGGCCACAACATCGGCGGGGATGCCCTGCTCCACCTGGGGTGCAGCAGGAGCCTGTGCGGCAGCGGGCTTTGCGGCAGGCGCTGCAGGCTTTGCAGCTGCCTTGGGAGCGGCCTTGGCAGCAGCCTTTTTGCCATTCATGGCGTCAAAGATCTTGCCCTCCAGCGTGATGATGGCCATCAGCAGGACGAGGATCAGAAACACCAGCACAATACCGGTTATGGTAACGATCACATCATAACCTAAATCCATGGTCTTCCTCCTATTTACTTTTTTCTTTGCCGCCCGGGGGGCGGGCGGCAAAAAGCGATTTGAAGATATTATACAATATTTTCCGGGTCGATTCAACAACTATGAACAAAAATCATGTTGTTTTTCACGGTTCTGTGAACAGCGCTTCCCTCTCAGCGGCGGCCCATGCGGGGGGTGGCGTCCATGAAGCCGGTCTCCAGCTTGTCGCCGATGCCAAGGCTCATGGCCGTGCCCAGTGCCACGCAGTTGACGGGGTCGGGGGAAACGGTCACTTCCACCTTCAGCTCTTGGGCCAGATACTCGGTCAGGCCGTGCAGCTGGGCACCGCCGCCTGTCAGCACCACACCGTTGCGGTAGATATCACCGGCCAGCTCGGGCGGGGTCTTCTCCAGCACCTGATGGGCTGCCGTGCCGATCTGCTCGCTCAGCATCATGACCGGCTCGTACAGATCGCTGGTGGAAACGTTGACACGGACGGGCAGGCCGGTGAGCAGGCTGCGGCCCTTGATCTCCATGGTCTCGTGGAAATCAGTCTTCTGGGGGCAGCAGGCCACGTTCTTTTTCAACTCTTCGGCGGTGCGCTGGCCAATGGCAACGCTGTACTTGTTGCGCACGAACTTGAGGATCTCTTCGTCGTAGTGGTTGCCGGCCACGCGCACGCTGGTGGCCTTGACCTTGCCGCCCAGAGAAAGCACTGCAATATCGGTGGTGCCGCCGCCGATATCAATGATCATGCGGCCCTCCGGCTGGGTGATGTCGATGCCGGAGCCAAGGGCAGCGGCAATGGGTTCGTCGATCAGGTACACCTGACGGGCACCAGCGGCCACCACAGCCTCCACCACGGCATCGCTTTCAATGCCGGTAATGGCGGCGGGCACACAGACGGCCACGCGGGGCTTGACCATGTGGGAGCTGTACACCTGCTTGACAAAACGGCAGATCAGCTCACGGGTCATGGTATGGTCACTGATCACACCGTCCTTCAGCGGGAAGATGGCAGAAATATAGTTCGGGGTGCGGCCCACCATAGCAAGGGCCTTATCGCCTGCTTCCAGCACGGTCTTCTTGCGGGTATCCATTGCCACAACGCTGGGCTGGTTGAGCACAACGCCCTTGCCCTCCTGCGCAATGATAATGGTAGTGGTACCAAGATCGATACCGATATCGTTCTGTGCCATAAGTTCTTTTTTCCTTTCTCTGGTTCCTCTATCGAAACAACGGCCTGTTGATGCAGGCCGGAAATCATACCAATCTACAGTATAGCATAGTTGCCGTAAAAAGTATACCGGTTTTGAACTCCTTCCGTCTGCTCACTTTGTTCGCATCCACCTGTTCCCCTTTTTGTCACTTACGTGACATCTGTTCCTCTCTTTGTCACCTGTGGTGACATTTCTCCCTGGCGCGGGGAGAATCCGTCCCGGCCGGGGGAAGTCTGTCTCCCGGAGGGAGGCTTTGGCAGTGCAGAAAGCTTTTCCTCTTCGCCAGAGGCTCCCTCTCCGAGGGAGCTGTCACCGAAGGTGACGGAAGGAGTTATTCTGCTCCCGTCTGTTCCGGCGGCAGCTCTGCCTGCAAAAGATAGGCAAGGCCGCTGTAGCGCAGGTTCTGGCGGATGTTGCCCATCATGCGGTTCACAACGTCCCTGCGGCCCGCCACGATGCACAACTTCCGTGCACGGGTAACGCCGGTGTAGAACAGGTTGCGGTAGCACAGCCGCGGCGGCACCTGCGCCACCGGCAGGATCACCGCCGGGAACTCGCTGCCCTGACTTTTGTGTACCGTGATGGCATAGGCGATCTCCAGCTCGCCCAGGTTCTCTGCCGGGTAGACCAGCCGCTTGTCATCCATGCGCACCACCATGGAGCGATCCCGCGTGTTGATGCTCTCCACAATGCCGATGTCGCCATTGTAGGCACCCACGCCCTGCTCCCCGCCAATGCGGTTCCAGATGATCTCGTAATTATTGCGCACCTGCATCACCTTATCGCCCACGCGGAACACCCGGGCGGCGCTTTGCAGCTGGGGCTTGCCCGTCTGTTCCGGGTTCAGCAGGTTCTGCAGTTCCACATTCAGTGCCTGTGTGCCGGTAGGGCCAAGCTTGGTGGGGCACAGCACCTGAATATCCCGGATCGGATCGAAGCCGTAGCTGCGCGGCAGGCGGGTGGTGACCAGATCACACACCAACCGCTGGGCCGCATCGCCATCCGATTCCAAAAAGAAGAAGTCGTCGGTCTTACCGCCCTTCTGCAGCGGTTCACCTGAGATGATGTGGTGGGCGTTCTCCACGATCAGGCTGCGCTTTGCCTGCCGGAAGATCTCGTTCAGGCACACGGTGGGCACCAGCCCGGAGCGGATGATCTCGCCCAGAATATTGCCGGGGCCGACGCTGGGCAGCTGGTCGGCATCACCTACCATGATAATGCGGCAGCTGTAGCGCAGCGCTGCGATCAGGGCCTGAAACAGCTTCACATCCACCATGCTCATTTCGTCCAGAATGACCACATCGCACTTGAGCAGATTCTTGTCGTTGTGGATAAAGCTGACCACGCCGCCGGTGTAATCCACCTCCAAAAGACGGTGGATGGTGCTGGCCTTGCGGCCGGTCAGCTCACTCAGCCGTTTAGCCGCGCGGCCGGTGGGCGCACACAGGGCCACCCGTTCCGCCTGATCTTCCAGCAGCTGCAGAATGGCGTTGACGGTGGTGGTCTTGCCGGTGCCGGGGCCGCCGGTGAGCACAAGGCAGTTCTCGGTCATGGCTTTGCGGATAGCTTCCTTCTGCAGGGGCGCATAGGCAAAGCCCTGCGTCAGTTCCAGAATTTGAATGTTTTTATCCAGCCCGTGGGCGGTATTCTTGCCCCGTTTTGTCAGCATGGCAAGCCGGGCAGCAATGTCCTCCTCGGCTTCCAGCAGGTCGGGCAGATAAATATACGGTGTGCCGTCAAACAGCTTCACCCGCAGTTCTTCGGTGCGGATGCACTCGTCCAGCGCAGCAGCCAGCTTTTCCGGCGGCTGATGGATAAAATTGGATGCCGTTTCCAGCAGCTGGGTGCGCGGCAGGCAGGTGTGGCCGTTGCCCGCGTTGTGGCGCAGGGTGCGCAGCAGGGCCGCTTCCAGCCGCTGGGCGCAGTCGCCTTCCATGTGGTAATACTGGGCAATGCTGTCCGCGTGGCGGAAATCCAGCTGCAGCGGTTCGCCGCAGAGCAGATAGGGATTTGCCGCAATGGCCTGCATGGCCCCGGGGCCGAAGGTACGGAACACCTCCATCGCGCGGCGCGGGCTGATCTCGAACTGCGCCAGATAGGCGATCAGCTCCCGCATCCCAAACATCCGCTTGAACTCCTGCTGGATGCGGTCGGCCTTGTCCGCCGAGATGCCGGGCACCTGCGTGAGCCGGGCCGGGTCGTTGGCGATCACCTCAAGCGCCTCGGCACCGAACAGGTCGATGATCTTATCCGCCGTCTTGGCCCCGATGTACGGCAGTGACCGGCTGGCAAGGAAGGCGTACACCGCTTCCAGATCCTTGGGCATGTCGGTCTCGCACTCCTGCGCGTGGAACTGGCGGCCATAGGTGGCGTGGTTCTCGTAGCGGCCGCGGCAGACCACGCTTTCGCCCGCGTGCAGTTCACCCACAATGCCGCACACCACCGTGACCACACCGCCGCCGGACACCTCGAACACCATATAGCCGTTGTCGGTGTTCTCGTAGATGATGTCCTCCACGGTGCCCTCGATCTGTTCCAGCTGCTGCTCTGCCATGCGCTCACCTCCTGCCAAATTACACAATCATAAGTAGTATAACGCTTTTGGCGGGATTTGTAAATCATCCGGGCAGACTGCAGTGCAGCTCTACCGGGGAGAAATATGTGACAAAGTGGCAAAATTATAACGCATCTATGTTTATAATCGTCTGTTTGTCAATTTGACAAAGTGACCCCTGCTGACAAAGTGACTCTGTTTGCCACGCCGTCGTCAGTTTATCAGCTTGACAAAGTGACTTTTTGCACGTTTATTCGTCAAAAATCAGTCACTTTCTCAGATAACGCTCCTACAGTAGCACCTGATAAAGTTCCCTGAAACCAAGGGCTTCCCTACAGCCCGAACAGCAAAAAAGCTCCCCTTTGCAGGAGAGCTTGCGAACATTCTTTAAGCGTTTGCGGTGCGGGCATCGTGTTCCTTCTCGACGTCCTTTTCCTTCTGCAGGCGTTTGCGCACCACAAAGTAGGCCGGGATCAGGAAGAAGCAGGCAAAGAACCATGCCACCGGGCTTGCGATGCAGGCCGCAAAATAGCCCCACAGCGGCACGAACCAGAAGCCCACCATGGCGCGGGCGATCATCTCGGCCACACCGGCAAACATGGCAAGGCCGGAGAAGCCCAGGCCCTGAATGGTGTAGCGGTAGATAATGAGCACCGCCAGCGGGATGTAGAATACGCTGTTCCAGAAGATAAAGCTCTGGGCATTGGCCATGATGGCGGTCTCGCTGGCATCCAGGAACAGGCCGATGAGCAGCTTATCCGTCACGCGCAGGATGAGGAAGGACGCAATGCTGTATACGCAGCCGATGCCGAGGGCGGTGTACACACCCCGGTCCACACGGTCCAGGTCCTTTGCGCCCATATTCTGGCTGGCATAGGTGGTCATCGCTGTGCCGATACTCTCCAGCGGCACGCAGAGGAACTGCGCAGCCTTGCCGCCGGCGGTCTGCGCGGCCACGATGTCGCTGCCCAGACCGTTCACCGCACCCTGCAGCACCACGCTGCCAATGGCCGTAATGCTGCACTGCAGGCCCATGGGAATGCCCATGCTGCACAGCTTTGCGCAGTGGGTCAGGCTGAAACAGCCCTCTTCCCTGCTCCAGCGCAGCTCCGGGTAGTGGCGCAGGATGTACAAAAGACTGCCCAGACCCGCCACAGCCTGACTGACCACAGTGGCAAATGCCGCACCGAATGCCCCCATCTGGAACACGATGATGCACACCAGATCCAGCCCGATGTTCAAAAAGCTTGCCACCAGCAGGAAATACAGCGGGCGCTTGCTGTCGCCCAGTGCACGCATCAGGGCGCTGGTCACATTATAAAGCAGAGTGAAGGGGATGCCTGCAAAAATGGTGCGGATGTAGATATCCGCAAGGTCGATGATGTTTTCCGGGGTGTTCGTCCACACCAGCACCGAGCGGGTCAGCGCCACAGTGACAATGGTCAGCACCACCGCAAAGAAGATGGACAGCCACACGGTATTGGCGGTGTAGCGGCGCATCTCCTTGTAGTCCTTTGCGCCGAAAGTCCACGAGATGGGGATGGAAAAGCCGCAGGCGATGCCGTTCACAAAGCCCAGCACCAGATAGTTCAAACCGCCCACGCTGCCCACAGCGGCCAGCGCTTCCACGCCCACAAAGCGGCCCACGATGATGGTATCGGCCAGATTGTAGAACTGCTGGAACAGGCTGCCCAGCATCAGCGGCACCGCAAACGCAAGGATCAGCTTGAGCGGACTGCCTTGGGTCATATCCTTTGTCATAGTATAAAATCCTCCTGCCACACTGGGAACCGGCTTGATGTCGTGATTTTTGCCGTGAAAAACGCCCTGCCGGAAAGGGGCAGGACGTCGTGTACATTCATGAATGATATTATAGTGGAGTGACGCAGGATTTACAAGATTTGCATTGCATCAACATTTACGAATTTTTGCCGCAAGAATTGGTGATTTTGCTTATTCCGAGTAATGCGCAAGGAACTGTTTGGTGCGCTCCTCCTGCGGGTGCTCAATGAGCTGCTTGGCAGGGCCTTCCTCCACCACCACGCCGCCATCCATGAACATGATGCGGTCGGCCACGTCACGGGCAAAGTGCATCTCGTGGGTGACGATGATCATGGTGGTCTTGCGGTCGGCAAGGTCGCGCAGGACGCGCAGCACCTCGCCGGTCAGCTCCGGGTCGAGGGCCGAGGTCGGCTCGTCGAAGCAGAGAATGTCCGGGTGCAGAGCCAGTGCGCGGGCAATGGCCACGCGCTGCTGCTGACCGCCGGAAAGCTGGTGCGGGTAGTGGCCTGCCCGGGCAGAAAGGCCCATCTGGGCCAGAAGTTCCTGTGCCTGCTGTTCCAGCTCGGCATGGATGGCCTTTTTGTTGGCCTTGTAGTCCGGGCGCTCCTTCGCCAGCAGTTCACCCGCCAGCATTACGTTCTGCAGGGCGGTGTACTGCGGGAAAAGGTTGAAGTTCTGGAATACCAGACCAAAGTGCAGCCGCTTTTTGCGGATCTCGCTCTCGCGCTGGGTGGCGGGGTCGGCAGCGTCCCACATGGTCTCGCCGTTCACCTTGATGATGCCGGTGTCCGGCCGTTCCAGAAAGTTCAGGCAGCGCAGCAGGGTGGTCTTGCCGGAGCCGGACGAGCCGATGATCGCCAGCGCTTCGCCCTGTTCCAGCGTGAGTGAGATATCCTTGAGTACTTTGGTATCGCCAAAGTTTTTGCCGATGCCGGAGGCTTCAAGCAGTGCCATGATCCAATTTCCTCCCTTTCATCAGCGGAAATAATCCAGTTTCTTTTCGGCCCAGCCAAACAGCAGGGTGAGTGCACCCACGAACACTAGGAAGAAGATGGCAGTGGAGAACAGCGGCCAGATCAAGCCCTTTGCACTGTACTCCTTGGCCATCATAATGATCTCCTTGTTGGCAATGGTGTTGGCCAGCGAGGTATCCTTGACGAGGGTGATCACCTCATTGCCCATGGGGGCCAGAATGCGCTTGACCACCTGCAGCAGCGTCACCTTGAAGAAGATCTGGGTCTTGGTCATGCCCAGCACCTGACCGGCCTCGGTCTGGCCCTTGGGAACGGCTTCGATGCCGCCGCGGTAGATCTCGGAGAAGTAGCAGGCGTAATTGATGGCAAAAGCCACCACCGCCGCCACCATACGTCCGCCGGAGCCGGAGGGCCAAGGGTTATTCATGCCCAGCAGGCCGGGGCCAAGGTAGATCACGATGATCTGCAGCATCAGCGGCGTGCCGCGGATGACCCACACAAAGGTCTTTACCGCGCCGGAAAGCGGCTTGCACCGGCTCATGGAGCCGAAAGCCACCACCAGACCCAGCGGCAGCGCAAACAGCAGGGTCAGAGCGAACAGCTCACAGTTGAGCAGAAACGCGCCGGAAAGGCGACTCAGAATCACAGACACAAGAACACACCCATCAATCCGTTTTTTGAACTCCTTCCATCACCTTCGGTGACAGCTCCCTCAATGAGGGAGCCTCACGCATATCGGCAACAAAAAGCCTCCCTCACCGAGGGAGGTGGCATCGCGCAGCGATGACGGAAGAAGTAATTACATTCTTATAGAACTCAGTCGGCCAGAGCCAGATCGTACTTGTCGGCCAGAGCCTGCATGGTGCCGTCAGCCTTCAGCTCATCAAAGGCGGCATCCGCAGCTGCGGCGGCATCGCTGCCCTTGCGGAAGGCCACGCCGTACTCTTCAGCGTTCAGCTCGTCCACGATCTTCAGGCTTGCATAGTCGGTGCCCTCACCGATCATGGCGTTGGCCAGAGTCAGATCCAGCACAGCGGCATCAGCAGTGCCTGCGGCAACTTCCATCAGGCAGTCGGTCTGCACGCTCTTGGAGACGTAATCGGCCTGTGCAAGGTTCTCGTCGCCCTCAATGGCGGCTTCACCGGCAGAGCCAGCCTCGGCAACCACGGTCTTGCCTACCAGATCCGCAGTGGAGCTGTAGTCGGTGCCGTCCTTCACGACCACGACCTGTGCGTTCTTGGCGTAGGCCTTGGTGGTTGCGGCGTTGGCCATGATGTCATCGGTCAGGGTCATACCGTTCCAGATGCAGTCGATGCTCTTGGCATCCAGCTCCACCACCTTGGTATCCCAGTTGATCTCCACGAACTCCGGCTCGACTCCCAGCTTTTCGCACACGGCAGTTGCCAGCTCGGTATCAAAACCGGTAAAGTTGCCGTCGGCATCGGTGTAGTTCATCGGCTCATAGACGGTGTAGCCAATGACCATCTTGCCCTTTTCCTTGATGTAGTCCAGATCGCTGGCTGCGGTCTCGGAGGCGGCTGCGCTCCCGGATGCAGAGGCAGAAGATGCCACGGTGGAAGTGGATGCGGCACCGCCGCAGGCGGCAAGGCTCAGTGCCATGGCACCAGCCAGAAAAGCAGAGACAAGACGTTTCATAAAAGGTTCCTCCCCTTTTTGTTTCCCAAATGTGTTCCCTCTCGGTTTAGCATTTTATCATGCTAAAGTGTTAAACTGTGACTATAGAATAGCGCGTTTGCAGCCATTTGGCAAGAGGAAATGCAAAAGTTAGTGCAGTTCGTCTTTTTCAAGGCTTTTCTGCGCCAATTCTTTGGTCTTGTTGCACAAAGAAAAGAGGAAAAGCTTTGCGCCTTTCCTCTTTTCTCCGCTTTACTCTTCCGCAAACGCCGCCAGCGCAGCCTTCTTCAGCTCCGTCACCGAGATGGTGCACAGTGCCGCAAGGTCGGCATCCGAACCATCGTCCGGGATGCCTGCGATCTCAGTACGGGTCTTGCCCTTCAGGTAATCGCACCAGCCCTCGCTGTGCTCGTACCATTCCTTGTCCAGACTGGATGCCCCGCGCATCCCGTAGCTGTCGCCCAGTTCCACCTTGGTTTTGACCATCTCCGGTGCCGACACCGTACCATCCGCGCCCACGGTAAGGGCAGGCTCTGCCACATCCGCCACTGCACCGGTCACACGGCCGTCAGCATCCAGCGTCAGGGCTGCCACTGTGATGTCCACCTGCGCGGTCACATCGTGGTCATCGTCGGCGGTCAGTTCCTTGGTGTCATTGCGCACTGACACGCCCAGCACAGCGCGGTCGCCGCGGGCCGAGCCGACTGCCTTTGCATTCTCGCAGGCGCGCACCACAGCATCCCGATAGCCGTCCACCGCAATGGTGCAGGTGGAGAGCAGGTCAGCATCCTTCGGCTTGCCGTCATCGTCGGTGGCAAGCTTCTTCACCTCATCCGGGGTTTTGCCGGTAAGATAATTGCCAAAGGCATCCGCCTGCTCTGCCCAGCCCTTTTTCAGCGAGGACACCGCCGCCAGCGGGTAATCATCGCCCTTCTGGCGCTTGGTGCGATTGTCGGTGGGCATCGTCACCTTGCCGGTGCTGTCCCCCGTGACCGAGATCTCCACCTCGTCCAGCATCACATCTGCCACCCTGCCCTCGGCATCCAGCAGAACGGCAGCTGCGATGGTATCGATCTTGCCCGCGCGTTCCTGATCAGACGCTTCGGTCAGGATGCCAAGGCCGGTGCGGTATGCAGCGTTCTGGCCCGCCTGCCCCGTCTGCGATGAGCTGCCGCCCATGCTCGTGCTCATGCTGCCGGAGGAGCCGGAATCGCTTCGGCTGCAGGCGGTCAGGGCCAGAGCTGCCGCCAGCGTGCAGCCCAGGATCATGCGAGGTATCTTTTTCATTATAATAAAACGCTCCCTTTCCTGCCCCCATCGTAAAGGG
>OINX01000371.1_pt1 | contig 10504 bp, 10 predicted proteins | sample 1585431 | NCBI WGS metagenome assembly OINX01 (sample SAMN02674697, study PRJEB24791) | human gut metagenome, SKBSTL033 | isolation source: stool | host: Homo sapiens | place: USA | reverse complement strand
TGCCTGGACCGGTACGCTGGCGGGCTCCATCCTGGATATGAAATTTAAAGATGTGCTCATTGCCTGCATGGGCGGCGTGCTGCTGGCGGGCATCATCATGGGTCTGGCCAGCGCCGGGCTGCTGGGAGCTGTGAGCACGCTTTTTGCAGTGAAATGACTGGCAATCTGCTATGAAATATGCTAGAATGAGTACGATGTGTCGCTTACGACAAAGAAAGGACGAACCAACATGGATCAGGCATTGAACCAGAAGATCGACGCGTTTATTGCGGCGAACAAAGAACAGATCTTGCAGGACATTGCAGCCCTCGTTGCCATCAACAGCGTGGAGGGGGAGCCCGCGGAGGGCGCTCCCTACGGCGTGGGCCCCCGTGCAGCCCTGGATAAGACCCTGGAGCTGGCGGCAGGCATGGGCTTTGCCACCCGCAACTGTGAAAATCACATCGGCTATGCCGAGCTGGCGGGCGCGGACCCGGAAAAGTATCTGGCAACCATCTGCCATGTGGACGTGGTGCCCGTGGGCAACGGCTGGACGGCCGACCCCTTCACCATGCGCATTCAGGACGGCTGGCTGCTGGGCCGCGGCGTTGCCGACGATAAGGGCCCCATGGTGGCTACCCTGTATGCCCTGAAGTTCCTCAAGGAGCAGGGCTATGAGCTGCGCTACCCCATCCGCGCACTGGCAGGCACCAATGAGGAGACCCACATGCAGGATGTGGACTACTACCTCAAGAACTACCCGGCTCCCGCTTTCTGCTTCACCCCGGATGCCGAGTTCCCGGTGTGCAACGGCGAGAAGGGCCTGTTCGGTGCCAAGATCGTCAGCCCGGTGTGCAACGGTGTCATCGTGGAGATCGAGGGCGGCGTGGCAAACAACGCCGTGCCCGACCGTGCAAGTGCACTGGTCAAGACCGACATCTCCAAGCTGAAGAATGCCCCCAACATCACGCTGGAACCGGAAGGCGACGGCGTGCGCATCCGCGGCTGGGGCAAGTCCGGCCACGCAGCCATGCCGCAGGGCACCGTGAACGCCATTGGTCTGGTGGTGAACTACCTGCTGGACAACGGCCTGTGCAATGAGACCGAGCGCGCCTATCTGGAGGCCGTGCGCAAGCTGCACGCTTCTACTGCCGGTGAGGGTCTGGGCATCAACTGCGCCGACGGCCCCTTTGGCCCGCTGACTGTGATCGGCGGACGTATCTACATGGAAGATGGCCGCATTTTCCAGACCATGGACAGCCGCTTCCCCACCTGCACCAACGGCAAAAAGATGACCGAGCAGATCCGTGCCGCACTGGGCGACGGCGCTGAGCTGCGCGATGTGACCGCTGCCGAGCCCTTCTATATTGAAGCAGACAGCCCTGCCATTCTGGCCTGCATCAACACCTACAACGAAGTGACCGGCGAGAACGCCAAGCCCTTCACCATGGGCGGCGGCACCTATGCCCGCCACTTCCCCTATGCGGTCAGCTTTGGCCCCGAGCATGTGGACCTGCCGCTGCCGGAATTTGGCGGCCCGATGCACGGTGCAAACGAAGCGGCACCCATCGACAAGCTGCTGGAAGCCGTGAAGATCTATATCATCGCGCTGCTGCGCCTTGAGGAAATCGACTTCTGATGCAGCCGATGAATGTGCTCGTCATCGACGGGCAGGGCGGGGGCCTTGGCAAACAGCTGGTGGCAGCCCTGAGCACGCAGTGTCCGGAGGCCCGGCTCACTGCGGTGGGCACCAACAGTCTGGCGGCAAACGCCATGCGCAAGGCCGGTGCCCCGCGTGCCGCCACCGGCGAGAACGCCGTGGTGGTGAACTGCCGCAGCGCGGATATCATCGTGGGGCCCATCGGCATCGTTATTGCGGATGCACTGCTGGGCGAGATCACCCCCGCCATGGCCACAGCCGTGTGCCAGAGCCGTGCGACGCGGGTGCTCATCCCGGTGAACCACTGCGAAAACTATATCGTGGGTGTGCCGGAGCAGCCTATCAGTGATCTGGTGGCCGCTGCGGTGCAGAAGGTGAAAGCTCTCTGCGCCGGGGAAGGCTGCGGAAAAAGAGTTTATTGAAAATGCCCTCCGCTTGCGTTCTGGACATCTTCAGCGGAAAAATATCTTATAATAGAGCAACAGCGGACAGCCTGCGGGCTGTCCGCTGTTGCATTTTCACGGAAAGGGTCCAAGAGGGAAACTTGATCTGTCTGTGCTTGTTTCCTGCGGAAACAGCCGCACAGCCGGGAAACAGGCCACTTCTTCATTGTGCCCGCTCCAGTGAAAAGGCAAGTCGGAAAATCCCGCAGGATTTTCCGACTTGCTTCTAAAAAATATAAATTCCTTGAATAATGCCCAGAGCGGAAGCGGAGGGCATTCTGAATCGTTACGACTTCTGTCGTGCGGCGATCTGCGCTGCCGTGGGCGGGGTGTCGCCCTGCGCAGCGTTTTCCAGCGCGCCGAGGCGGCGGTCCAGATCGGTCAGGCGCTGGGCTACGATATCCGGCAGATCCTGCTGGTCCAGATCGTCCGCCGGGTTCACGGCCTTGTTGTTGATGCGCACCACCTCGGCGGGCACGCCCACGGCGGTGCAGTTGGCGGGCAGATTGCGCAACACCACGCTGCCTGCGCCGATGCGGGAGTTGTCCCCGATATACACCGGGCCAAGGACCTTGGTGCCTGCACCGATCAGCACGTTGTTGCCCAGAGTGGGGTGGCGCTTGCCGGTGTCCTTGCCGGTGCCGCCCAGAGTGACACCGTGGTAGATGGTGCAGTTGTCCCCGATCTCACAGGTCTCACCGAACACGATGCCCATGCCGTGATCAATGAACAGGCATCTGCCGATGGTGGCACCGGGGTGGATCTCGATGCCGGTGCGGCGGCGTCCGTGCTGGCTGACCCAGCGGGCAAGGAAAAAGCGCTTATGCCGGTACAGCCAGTGCGCAATGCGGTGATACACCAGAATGTGAAAGCCCGGATACAGCAAAATGACCTCCAGCACGTTGCGTGCAGCGGGGTCCTTGCGCTGGATGTTCCGCGCGTCCTCCAACAAACCCATGGGAAAACCCTCTCTTTCCTGATTCCGATGAAGCTGCTCTGAATAAAAATCACGCCTCTGCCATGAAAACAGCCTCTGACTCTTTTGACCATATTATAATAGCACACCCGGACGGGAATGTACAGCAATATGCTAGGAATTGACATGGCTAACCCTGAATCTGGCGGGGAAAAACTGCTTTTGGGTAGAGTAGCTAAAATTCCGGGAGGGAAGCGGCAAACCTTTTTGCAACAAAATATATGCGGAAGCATTGACACATTTCGCGCTTCTATGCTAAAATATTATGAAAAGATTCCAGACTTATAAAAGGAGACAGCACCATGCAGAAAAGCGCGATGTGCACCAAACTGAACAAGCAGTTCGCATCCGGTTTTGCCGTGGGTTCGTTGTTTCCTTTTTTTGTGGAATGAGCTTTTCCCTTTGCGGGGAAAAGTTTTTTTTTGCCCGTAAGCCGGAAAGCCGAACCAGACAAACGCAAATCAGGAGGGAACTGCGATGCTGCTTGTAAATGCTGTAAACACCGAAGGAAGACCGCTTGAGATTTTTGTAAAGGACGGCAGGATCGCTGCTGTAGGTCAGGAGCTGGAGGCACTGGCCGGGGAGAACGAAACGGTCATTGATGCCGGCGGGCTGACCGTGCTGCCCGCCTTTGTGGACCTGCACTGCCACTGGCGCACCCCGGGCTTTGAGTACAAGGAGGACATCGAGACCGGCAGCCGCGCCGCAGCCGCCGGCGGTTACACCTTCGTGAACCTGATGCCCAACACAAAGCCGGTGTGCTCTTCTGCGGCACAGGCGTTCATGGTGGAGCAGAAGGCTGCCGAAGTAGGCCTGTGCGATGTAAACCAGACCGTCTCCATCACCGAGAACTTTGACGGTGTGAGCATCGACCACCTCAAGACCCTGCCTGCCGGTGTGAAGTTCATCACCGAGGATGGCCACGGCGTGCAGGACAATGCCACCATGGCAAAGGCTTTCGCTATCTGCACCCAGAAGGACATCACCGTGATGAGCCACGCCGAGGATATGGAGATCAGCCCGTGGGACTACCGTCTGGCTGAGGACATCGAGACGGTGCGCAACTGCTGGCTGAGCGAATACTACCAGACCAAGCTGCACATGTGCCACGTGTCCACCCGCGGTGCGCTGGATGCCATCCAGATGGCAAAGCTGCGGGGGGCACCCGTCACCTGCGAGGTGACCCCGCACCACCTGTGGTTCACCAATGATACCTGCGATTACCGTGTGAACCCGCCCATCCGCACCGCCGACGATGTGCAGGCGCTGGTGGACGGCATCCGCACCGGCATCGTGGATGCCATTGCAACCGACCACGCGCCCCATTCCGAAGAGGACAAGCTCAAGGGCATGGCCGGTATGGTGGGCAGTGAGACCGCTTTCGGCGTCTGCTACACCAAGCTCTGCAAGCAGGAAGGCCTGCCGCTGGAAGTGCTGGTGCACCTGATGAGCACCCGCCCGGCAGAAATTCTGGGCCTTGCCAAGGGCCAGCTGGAGCCGGGCTACGATGCCGACATGGTGCTGGTAGATCTGGATACCCCCTACACCGTGGACAAGGACAAGCTGCACTCCAAATCTCACAACACCCCGTTCGACGGCGCTGAGCTGTACGGCAAGGTGTGCGCCACCATCAAGGGCGGCAAGCTGACCTATCAGGCAGAGGATTGAAAAAACAATACTATATAAGATAAGAATCGATAAGAGAGCAAACAGGAGGAACCCACAATGACCAACATGGATAAGCTTTACGAAGCAGTGGAAGCCCGCGGCCCGGTGTGCGTAGGTCTGGATACCGATTTCAGCTACCTACCCGAGGATTTCGTGGACAGCACCCTGTCCCGCGGCGAAAACATCGTGCGCTTCAACAGGAAGCTCATCGACGCCACCAAGGCCGTGGCAGGCTGCTACAAGGTGCAGATCGCTTACTACGAGTCTCTGGGTCTTGAGGGCATGAAGGCCTACGCCGACACCCTGAAGGCTGTGCGTGAGGCCGGTGTGCCGGTGATCGCCGACATCAAGCGCGGCGACATTGCCAAGACCGCCGAGATGTACGCCATGGGTCACTTTACCGGTGATTTCGAGAGCGATTTCGTCACGCTGGCACCCTATATGGGTCTGGACTCCATCAGCCCCTACCTGCCCTACGCCGAAAAGCAGGGCAAGGGCATGTTCGTGCTCTGCCGCACCTCCAACGGCGGTGCCAAGGACTTTGAGTATGAGAAGCTGGCCGACGGCCGCCACGTCTACGATCTGGTGGGCGACAAGCTGAACGCTCTGGGCAAGGACTACATGGGCGAGCACGGCTACTCCTCCATCGGTCTGGTCATCGGCGGCACCCACATCGAGGAGGCCACCGAGATCCGTGCAAAGTATCAGGACAGCTTCTTCCTGATCCCCGGCTACGGCGCACAAGGCGGCAAGGCCGAGGACATTGCCCAGTACCTCACCAAGGGCAACGGCGGCGTGGTCAACTCCAGCCGCGGCATCCTGCTGGCCTATAAGAAGCAGCCGGGCACTGCCTTTGACGAAGCCGCTTACAACGAATGTGTGAATATGAAGGAGGCCATTGCTCATGCGTGCAGCCTGCTGTGAAGCCACTGTTCTGCGCAATGAGGTCATTGCCCCGGACATCCGCCTGCTGACGGTGGTCTGGCCGGACCGCGATCACGCACCCCACGCAGGCCAGTTCTTTACCCTGCGTGCATGGGGCGCAGACGAAGCCCCCTTCCTGTCCCGGCCCATCAGCGTGCACCGCTGGAACCCGGACAGCAGCACCATCGAGTTTCTGTATCAGGTGGTGGGCGAGGGCACTGAAAAGATCGCGCAGCTCAAAATGAAGGATACCTTCCAGCTCACCGGCCCTATGGGCAACGGCTTTGATGTGCCGGACATCCTGAGCAAGTACAAAAAGATCGCTGTGGTGGGCGGCGGCATCGGCACCGCGCCCATGTTCCAGCTCACCCGCGAGCTGGCAGCGGCAGGCGTGAAGCCGGATGTGTTCTTCGGCTTCCGGGATGCCCCCTACTGCATGGAGGAGTACCGCGAGATCGCAAATCTCGTCAAGGTGTCCACCGACACCGGCGCGGTGGGCTTCCACGGCTTTGTCACCCAGCTGTACGACCCCGCCGACTACGATGTGGTGCTGGTGTGCGGCCCCACGGTCATGATGAAGAATGCCGCCCGCCTGTGTGCGGAAAAAGGCACCCCCTGCTTTGTGAGCATGGAAAAGAAGATGGCCTGCGGCATTGGTGCCTGCCTTGGCTGCACCTGCGAGACCAGGGGCGGCGAGGGCAAGAGCGTGTGCAAGAACGGCCCGGTATTTGATGCAACGGAGGTGTTCTTCTGATGGCTGACCTGAAAACCAACCTGCTGGGCTTTGTGATGAACAGCCCGGTCATCGGCGCATCCGGCACTGTGGGCTACGGTGTGGAGTACGAAGAGCTGGCAGACTTTGCCAAGATCGGCGGCATCTCCGGCAAGGGCCTGACCCTGCACGGCCAGTACGGCAACAAGGGCGAGCGCCTGTGGGAGACCCCCTCCGGCCTCATCAACAGCATCGGCCTGCAGAACCCCGGCGTCCAGCACTTCATTGATGTGGAGCTGGGCGAGATGCTGGAGCTCAAGCAGAAGTACGGCACGGTGGCCATTGCCAACCTTGGCGGCCACAGCGAGGAAGAGTATGTGGAAGGTGCCGCGATGCTGAGCGACAGCGCAGTGGACATCGTGGAGCTGAACATCTCCTGCCCCAACGTCAAGGTGGGTGGCATGGCCTACGGCGTCAAGGCCGAGGCTGCCGGTGAGGTGGTGCGCATGGTGCGCGCTGCCTGCAAAAAGCCCCTGATGGTCAAGCTGAGCCCGCAGGCCGAGAACATCCCTGAGATGTGCAAGGCCGTGGAAGCCGCCGGTGCGGATGCCATCAGCCTGACCAACACCTTCCAGGCCTGCGCCATCGATCTGGAAAAGCGCCGCCCGGTGTTCAACAACATCTTTGCGGGCCTGTCCGGCCCGGCGGTGCGGCCCATTGCCCTGCGCATGGTGTGGCAGGCCGTGGGCGCTGTGAACATCCCGGTGGTGGGTCTGGGCGGCATCGCCACGGGCCGTGACGCACTGGAGTTCATCATGGCCGGTGCTGCGGCGGTGCAGGTGGGTGCCGCAAACTTTGCCAACCCCCGCGCCATGGAGACCATTGCCGACGAGATGGCCGCATGGATGGACAAGAACGGCGTGAAAACGCTGGACGAGATCCGCGGATGTGCCCGGAATGCTGAATAATCCGATTGATATACCAGCAAAACGCTGATTTATACGCATAAAAACAAAACCACTGCATAAATTTGCAAATCACGCAAAAGCGTGGTACAATACCGTTCAAAAGACATTTTTATAAAAGAGAGGGAGAAGTACAATGAGTGAAGCACTTGAGATCCTGAAGAGCTGTGACGCGTTCCTGGAAGGCCACTTCCTGCTGTCCTCCGGCCGCCATTCCAGCGCATACTGCCAGATGGCTTATCTGCAGCAGTACCCCGACCGCTGCGCCGAGGTCATGAAGACCGTGGCAGATAAGGTCAAGGAAATGGACGTGGATGTGATCGTCGGCCCGGCCATGGGCGGCATCGTGTACGCCTACGAGCTGGCCCGCCAGACCGGCAAGCGCGCCATCTTCACCGAGCGCGTGGACAATGTGATGACCCTGAAGCGCTTCGCCATCCACCCGGGTGAGAAGTGCCTCATCGCTGAGGACGTGGTCACCACCGGTATCTCCTCTCTGGAGACCAAGCGCGTGATTGAAGAGAACGGCGGCATCTGCGTGGGCATCACCTGCGTGGTGGACCGCACCAAGCCCGAGGCTCCGTCTCCCATTCCCATCGTGGCAAGCGCCCTCAAGCTGGATCTGCCCAACTACGCACCGGAAGAGTGCCCCATCTGCAAGGAGGGCAAGCTGCCTCTGGTGCATCTGGGCAGCCGCAAGATGAAGCAGGAAGCCAAGCAGACCCTGTAAATGCGCAGGCGTGTTGAAGCGAGGAGTATCTAATGAACGCATATCTTCTTTTGGCAAATGGCATGGTCTTTGCCGGCCAGTCGGTGGGTGCCGAGGGCGTCACCGTGGGCGAGGTGGTCTTTGCCACCGGCATGGTGGGCTTTCAGGAGACCCTGACCGACCCCAGCTACTATGGCCAGATCATCACCCAGACCTACCCCCTTATCGGCAACTACGGCATGAATAAGGACGACATGGAGTCCGACCGCATCTGGGCCAAGGGCTACATCGTGCGCGAGGCCTGCACCACCCCCTCCAACTGGCGCTGCGAGGAAACGCTGGACAGCTTTTTGAAAAAGAACAACACCATCGGCATTGAGGGCATCGACACCCGCCACCTGACCCGCATCATCCGCGAGAGCGGTGTGATGAACGGTGCCATCCTGACCACCTTCGACCCCGCCGACCCGGCCAACAAGGCCGAGACCGAGGCTCTGCTGGCTCAGATCCGCGCCTACGCCGTCACCGATGCGGTGAAGAATGTTACCTGTGAAAAGCCCGAGGTGTTCAACCCGCAGGGCGAGACCCATATCGTGCTGATGCACTACGGCTGCAAGCGCAACATCGTGCGCTGCCTTGTCAAGCGCGGCTGCAAGGTGACGGTCATGCCCGCCTTTGCAACGGCAGAGGAGATCAAGGCCCTTGCTCCGGACGGCATCATGCTGTCCAATGGTCCCGGCGACCCGGCGGAACCCGTGGAGGTCATCGAGAACCTCAAGCACATCTTTGAGCTGAACATCCCCACCTTCGGCATCTGTCTGGGCCACCAGCTGAGTGCTCTGGCAGCCGGTGCCAAGACCATGAAGCTCAAATACGGCCACCGCGGTGCCAACCAGCCTGTGACCGACTTTGAGTCCGGCCGCACCTTCATCACCAGCCAGAACCACGGCTACGCTGTGGTGGGCGACGAGCTGCCCGCCGAGATGGGCGAGGTGGCACAGGTGAACGCCAACGACGGCACCTGCGAGGGCATCAAGTACAAGAAGTGGAACTGCTTTACCGTGCAGTTCCACCCGGAAGCAAACGGCGGCCCCAAGGATACCGAGTTTCTGTTCGACCGCTTCCTGAACAACGTCAAAGCAGCAAAAAAGGAGGCACGCTGAAATGCCGAAGGACCCTAGAATCAAGAAGGTGCTGGTCATTGGCTCCGGCCCCATCATCATTGGTCAGGCTGCGGAGTTCGACTACTCCGGCACGCAGGCCTGCCGCGCCCTGAAGGCAGAGGGCATCGAGACCGTTCTGCTGAACTCCAACCCCGCAACCATCATGACCGACCCGGATGTGGCCGACCATGTTTACATCGAGCCCATGACGCTGGAAGTCGTGGAGCGCATTCTGGACATCGAAAAGCCGGACTCCGTGCTGCCGAACCTCGGCGGTCAGATGGGCCTGAATCTGTCCATGGAGCTGGCCCGCTCCGGCTATCTGGACCGCACCGGCATCCGTCTGCTGGCCTGCAAGCCCGAGACCATCGACCGGGCCGAGGACCGCGAGCTGTTCAAGGAGACCATGGAAAAGCTGCACCAGCCCATCATCCCCTCTGAGGTGGTGGAAACGCTGCAGGACGCTCTGGCCTGTGCAGACCGCATTGGCTACCCGGTCATCGTGCGTCCGGCCTTTACCATGGGCGGCACCGGCGGCGGCATCTGCGAGAACAAGGCAAAGCTCATCGAGATCGGCACCAACGGCCTGCGCCTTTCCCCCATCCATCAGATCCTTGTGGAAAAGTGCATTGCCGGCTGGAAAGAGATCGAGTATGAGGTCATGCGCGACCACAAGGGCAACGTGATCACCGTGTGTAACATGGAGAACCTGGACCCTGTGGGCATCCACACCGGCGACTCGGTGGTCGTGGCTCCCTCCCAGACCCTGACCGACCACGAATACCAGATGCTGCGCACCGCTGCGCTGGATATCATCACCGAGCTGGGCATCGAGGGCGGCTGCAACGGCACCATGCGATTCGACGTGGTCACGCACGGGGTCGCGGCGCATTCGGCCAGGGCATGGATGGGGGAGAATGCCATTCACAAGGCCGCCGATGTCCTGAACCGCCTGAACTCCTACGAGCCGCGCACCATCACGGTGGATGGGCTGGATTATCGCGAGGGGCTGAACGCGACGCTGATTTCCGGCGGCAAGGGGACGAATGTCATCCCCGACGAATGCCGTGTCCATGTGAACTACCGGTTCGCGCCCGACAAGACGCTGCCGCAGGCGAAGACACTGATGATGGGCGCGGATGCCGGCGCGGAGCTCGGCAATGGCGAGCATGTCGCCACCGGTGGCGTGTTCGAGGGCTTCGGCATCGAGATGAAGGACGAGTCGCCGTCCGCCCGGCCGGGCATGGACGCGCCGATGGTGGTGTCGTTGGCGAAGCTGGTGCGTGAGCGTACGGGACGGGAACC
>OINX01000370.1_pt1 | contig 10523 bp, 5 predicted proteins | sample 1585431 | NCBI WGS metagenome assembly OINX01 (sample SAMN02674697, study PRJEB24791) | human gut metagenome, SKBSTL033 | isolation source: stool | host: Homo sapiens | place: USA | reverse complement strand
TATATACTGAAGCTGATTACGAAAATTCCGTAATCGAGCTATTTAGAAATGATTTGGGATACGAGTACGCATACGGTCCCGATATCGAAAGAGACTTTTACAGTCCGCTTTATGAGGATGTTTTGCTGGACTCTCTGTATCGCTTGAACAGAGGGTTGCCTGATGATGCCATTCAGGATGCGTTCTTCAAGCTCAAGAACTTTGAAAACGGTGAGCTTGTGCAGAAAAACGCTGTCTTTATGGATTATCTGCAAAACGGCATTCCCGTAAGATATTTTGTCGGCGGTGAGGAGCGTTCCTCTATCGTCTATCTTGTTGACTACAAAAATTCCGAAAACAACTCCTTTATTGTAGCTAATCAGTGGACTTTTATTGAAAACAGTAATAAACGCCCGGATGTAATTCTCTTTTTGAACGGCTTGCCGGTTGTACTGGTTGAACTTAAATCTCCTTCCCGTGAAGAAACGGATGCTTCCGAAGCGTACCGGCAGCTCCGTAATTATATGCAGGAAATCCCGTCTATGTTTATCTACAACGCTATCTGCGTTATGAGCGATCAGTTGACCTCTAAAGCAGGTACGATCACCTCCGGCGAAGATCGCTTTATGGAGTGGAAAACAAAAGACGGCGATTATGAAAACACTCAATATGCACAGTTTGATACTTTCTTTGAGGGTATGTTCCGAAAAGAAAGACTTCTTGATATTATTAAAAACTTTATCTGCTTCTCAAACGAGGGCATCAATACATATAAAATTCTTGCCGGATATCATCAGTATTTTGCGGTAAGAAAAGCTATTGAATCAACGAAAAAAGCAACCATTACCGACGGTAAGGGCGGTGTCTTTTGGCATACACAAGGAAGTGGCAAATCGCTTTCTATGGTGTTCTATGCGCATTTATTGCAGGAAGCACTTGACAGTCCCACTATCGTTGTACTTACCGACAGAAACGATCTTGACGATCAGCTCTACGGACAGTTTGCAAAGTGTAAGGATTTCTTGAGGCAAGAGCCGATGCACGCTGAAAGTCGGGAGAATTTGAAAACACTGCTTGCAGGTAGACAAGCCAACGGTATTATATTTACCACGATGCAGAAGTTCGAGGAATCTCACGAACCTCTTTCGGAACGTCACAATATTATCGTAATGGCAGACGAGGCACACAGAGGTCAATACGGACTTGCCGAAAAAATCAAGATTACCAAAAACGAAGCGGGCGAAGATGTCGCAAAGCGTGTTATCGGCACAGCTCGCATTATCCGCAACACCTTGCCCAATGCTACATATATCGGTTTTACCGGCACTCCTATTTCCTCAAAAGATCGCAGCACCCGTGAAGTATTCGGTGATTATATCGACATTTACGATATGACACAAGCGGTTGAGGACGGAGCAACACGCCCTGTTTACTATGAGAGCCGTGTAATCAAACTCAACCTTGATGAAGCTACATTGAAATTGATTGATGCAGAATATGATTTAATGTCGCTGAACGCAGATGACGAAGTTATCGAAAAGAGCAAGCGTGAACTGGGACAGATGGAAGCTGTTCTCGGAAATGACAACACCATCAATTCTCTTGTTTGCGATATCCTTGATCACTATGAAAACAACCGTGAAAATCTTCTCACCGGCAAAGCAATGATTGTTGCCTATTCTCGTCCGATTGCGATGAAGATTTACAAGCGGATATTAGAACTGCGCCCTGCCTGGACAGAAAAAGTCGGTGTTGTTATGACTTCCGGCAATAATGACCCGGAGGAATGGCGACAGATTATCGGCAACAAGCACCATAAGGACGAGCTTGCGAAGAAATTCAAAGACAACAACAGTCCGATGAAGATTGCCATTGTTGTTGATATGTGGCTGACCGGCTTTGATGTGCCTTCTCTTGCTACAATGTACGTTTACAAGCCTATGTCAGGACATAATCTTATGCAGGCTATCGCTCGTGTAAACCGTGTGTTCCGTGATAAAGAGGGCGGTCTTGTTGTTGACTATGTAGGAATTGCCACCGCTTTGAAGCAGGCAATGAACGACTATACTTCCCGTGATAAAAAGAATTACGGCGATACCGACGTTGCCAAAGTCGCATATCCTAAGTTTTTGGAAAAATTGTCGGTATGTCGGGATAAGTTCCACGGATACGATTATTCCAAGTTCACAAATGGTACAGACCTTGAAAGAGCAAAAGCAATCAGCGGTGCTGTCAACTTTATTATGGGCAGAGAAAAAGTCGATGATAAGGACTCTTTCGTAAAAGAAGCACTTATGCTGCATCAAGCATTGTCGCTTTGCTCGTCCTTGGTTGATGAGGACAGCAGATTTGAAGCTGCATTCTTTGAATCGGTGCGTGTTCTTGTTCTCAGACTTGCTAACACGGGCGTTGATAAGAAAATATCCTTGCCCGAAATGAACGCAAGAATTAACGAGCTTTTGAAGCAGAGCATCAAGAGTGAGGGTGTTATCAATCTGTTTTCTGACATCAAAGAGGAATTCTCCTTGTTTGATCCAAAGTTCCTCCAAGAAGTCGCAAATATGAAAGAAAAGAACCTCGCAGTTGAACTGTTGAAAAAGCTGATAGCAGAGCAAGTATCAATTTATCGCAGAACGAATGTGGTTAAATCCGAGAAATTCAGCGAAATTATGCAGCGTTCGATTAACGCTTACCTTAACGGTATGCTGACAAACGAGCAAGTGATTGAAGAAATGCTGAAATTGGCAAAGCAGATAGCAGCAGCTCAGAAGGAAGGCGACCAACTCGGTCTTACCCCGGATGAACTTGCTTTCTACGATGCTTTGACAAAGCCGCAAGCAATCAAGGACTTCTATAAAAACGAAGAATTGATTGCAATTACAAAAGAACTTGCAGATACTCTCCGAAAAAACAAGACGATTGACTGGCAGAAGCGTGAGTCCGCAAGAGCAAAAATGCGTATGCTTATCAAAAAGCTTTTGAAGAAACATAAATATCCGCCTGAGGGTATGGACGATGCAGTTCAGACTGTTATGACACAGTGCGAACTTTGGACGGATAATATGGAGATGTAATTATTATTTGTGATACCGTGGTGATTGAGTATTATGGATTTTATTAAACTACCATCAAATTCAAAACAAATTCTCGATGAAATATTAGCATCTGAAAATCCTGCTGCTATGCTTCAAAAGCGATTTGAAGGTGTTTCTCCTAAAGAAGACGCTGAACTACGTGGCATACTTCGGGAGTTAAGAGAATCGGGTTACATAGATATAAAATGGGCTGACAATATTCCATATGTTGTAGTGATAAACAATTCGGCTCGAACTTATGAAGAACAGCTCATAAATTATGAAACTGTTGGAGACGGAACCATTATGGACACATCACCTATGCAAACAATTTTTATAAGTCATCGCACAACTGATCGTGCAATAGCAGATATATTACTGGATTTCTTTATTGCTACAGGCATTCCAAGAGAAAAAGTCTTTTGTTCATCACTTCCCGGCAATGATGTGCGTGAACGAATATCCGTTGAAGTAAAAGAAGCATTGCAAAACAGTTGCCTAAATATAGCTATCCTTTCCGATGACTACTATAAAAGTGCATACTGCCTTAATGAGGCTGGGATTCTATGGTATGAAAATGTACCGGTTATTCCAGTAGCATTGCCTGAAATTAATCACGAAAATATGATAGGTTTCTTAAACGACGATTATAAGATCAGACGTTTAGACAATATGGACGATCTGGCATATATTTATGATACCGCTTGCGAGGAAAGCGCATCATCACAGTCAAAAGCGAGTATTGTAACTGCGGAATCGCACAAACTGATAGAAAAATACCAACTATTAATCTCTACTCGTCCTCAAGTGCAGATCGCAGAAAATCCCAAAACTTTTGATGTTACAACAGATGACGAGAGAATTGTTTTATATTATTTGATTTCAAAACAAGTAAGAAAAGTTTCGAAGGCTGAAATGCTGAAGTGGATTCAAGACAAAGAAATATCCGAAGTTAACGTAGATAATGCTTTTGATTTGCTTTCTACCATAGGAACTGGTAAGTTTGAAAATGACACATTGGAACTTGGAATTGAAGCTTTTCGAAAACTAACTGCAACACCAAACAATTTGATCGACGAACTAAAGGTAGTTATATGTGCTCATACTGCTTTGAGTTCAGACAGGTTTAACAAGTTATGGGAAGAAAACGGAATTGATAACGATACGAAACTGTTTATTGCATACATAATTGATGAACGTATAGATCGTTTTGGTAATCGATGGATGGCAGAAGGTCAAACAGAAAATATTAAAATTTGGGAAGAAAAATACTCGCTCGATTCTACATTATCATCAAGTTACGGGAAATGCTTGTCGTTTTTTATTCAAAACAACTTTGTTTTTGAAAGTGACTGGACAAGCTATGGTAATCCACGGGAATACAGACTATGTACTTCACTTAAAGAGCTATTGTTTAATCATTCAGATTATTTTTCGGATCAGTTGCAAAGCATTAAAGACTTGCATCATTACGATTTGCCATTCTAAAAGACTAAGTGAGAGAGGAGCCACTTTATGTTAAAGGTTGACGAGGCTATATTTGATACGAATAAAGCTATATGTCGTAATATATCCGTCTTTGATGCTTCTGAAAGAGGTCTGCTCTCTCAAAACATTTTGGCGCAGCTTAGAAACTTTGTAGAATACATCGTTCAAAAAGTATATTCTAACGGCGTTGATACAGACCCTAACAACTATCAAGATAAAAAAGAGGCTTGGGAATATATCAAAACTAAAGGTGAACTTCGTTTTTTAAGCAAGTTCCATAATCTTCTCCAAAAGTCTGTTTCTCATTATACCTTTGATGAAGGTGGATCGGAACGGTTAATGCTCAAATACTATGAGTATCTGCTTAAAATCAAAGTGTTTTTGAACGCCAAGTATAATATGGATGTGCTCGAAAACATAGATGATTTTCCGTTGAATTTGGATGATAATTTGATGGAATATTATAAACAGATTGCCGTTCGCATTGTCAAGCCAAGTAATCACGCTACTCGTAACCCATTTAATGATCGTGCATATATTCAAAAGATTAAACCTTTCTTTGTAAAACATCATATTTTTTACGAGGTTACTTTTACAGTAGCCAATGATAAAACAAGCAAATTCGATAGAGTGATTGCATTTACACAACTTGATCTCTCCGACAATTATGCGGTTAAACTTTCTTTACACAATGATTTTATTGGTGTGCTTGGTAAAGTTATGCCCGTTCATATTATTGATAATTGGGAAGTATCTATAAGACAATGTGAAATGAATCGCTTTGCAGACGTCTTTGGAAGTCATATTCAAATAAGTTCCGGCAATAAAGAATTTCGAGCTTTGATGAAATTTCTTACCGAAACAAGAATCAGCCTTACGGACTTAGTTACTTCTTCGAATTCATACTATTCATATGCCAAAAGCAGATGCGTCAAAGAAGCAAAAGCAACACATATTTTTAATTTGTTCGATAAATCTCGATCTCTGATTAAAGATAATCTGCCCGGAAGTAATATCCTACGCTATTTTCTTCACAAAATGAACAACAAGGTTATGCGGCAGCAGTCCACCCGTGAATCTTGTGAACGTCTTTCCGGGCTGTATTTACAATGGGGATGCATTCCTTTTGACACGATGCCTTATGCAACTTCTTTGATAAAGCATAATCCTCGGATATATGATCTGTTCGAGTGCATAAGTTCAGCCAATAGAGATCACGAATTCCTTGCTCGTACAATTCAAAATAACACCGAGCAAAAAGGAATATTATTTACTCCGATATACGAATTAGACCGTTTTGATGATATCGATGGTTTGAGAAGGAAGTATAACTCGTTTGTATATGCGCCTAAGCATTCCGAAAGATATTTAAGAGTATACAAAGATCACTTATATATGAAAGGCTATGTCGATGATACCACAGAGATTATCAAAAGGCTTAAAGAACTATCACAATCCGGCATAACTGGATATAATGGTTTTGTAAACTCTTGGTTATCAAATAATCCTTCGTATAGGATTGATAGTAAGGAAAAACTGGATGCTCTGAAAACTATGTTTTCCGACTCTCACGTCGCCCTTATCTATGGTTCTGCAGGAACCGGCAAATCGACCCTTATTAATCACATTTCAAATTTATACAATGACCGTAAAAAACTATATTTAGCAAATACAAATCCGGCGGTAGATAATATGCGCCGAAAAGTCAATGCTGGTGATTGCTATTTCAAAACTATTACCAAATTCTTATCGAAACGCAACAGCGATACGGAATGTGATATCCTATTTATCGATGAGTGCAGCACCGTAAGCAATAAGGATATGCGAGAAGTATTAGAAAAAGCAACATTCAAGCTTCTCGTTTTGGTGGGCGATGTATTTCAGATAGAATCAATTTTATTTGGTAATTGGTTTAGTATTGCTCGGACTTTTGTCCCTGAAACATCCGTTTTTGAATTGTCCAAGCCATACAGAAGCAACAATGAAAGACTGCTCACGATTTGGGACAGAGTACGTAAACTTGAAGATGATATTCTCGAACCAATGGTTAAGGGTAAATATACTGTAAAATTGGACGAGTCTATTTTTGAGCATTCTGAAAAAGATGAAATTATACTCTGCTTGAATTATGATGGTCTTTACGGAATAAACAACATAAATAGATTCTTACAAAGTAGTAATCCAAGTCCCGAAATAGTATGGGGTATCAACACATACAAAATTGGAGATCCAATCTTATTTAATGAATCCGAACGATTTGCGCCTTTGATTTACAATAATATGAAGGGACGCATAAAAGATATTGAAGTTGCTGAGGACAAAATTCGTTTTGCCGTCGAACTCGATATTGCTATCTCAGAATGGGAAGCGGAAGATTATAATTTTGCATTGATAGATACATCGGACGAGGACAAGTCAACCATTAGCTTTTGGGTCGACAAATATAAGAGTACAGATGATGACGATGACACTTCCGATGCAATAGTGCCCTTCCAAGTCGCCTATGCTGTTTCCATACATAAGGCACAAGGTTTGGAATATAAGTCAGTTAAAATTGTAATCACAAACGAAGTCGAAGAACTTATAACGCATAATATTTTCTACACTGCAATTACCCGTGCTAAAGAGGAACTGAAAATCTATTGGACTCCCGAAACAGAAAAGAAAATACTCGAAGGGCTGTCCTTAAGAAATTACAAAAAAGATGCAGCGCTTTTAGCTGCAATGCAAAACCTATGAATAACAAAACAGGCACGAGAGAGTTCTCCCGCGCCTGCTTTGCTATTTTGTGAACTTGATTATGACTTCATCGACGGCGTCTGTGTATTTGCCTTGCGCTATAAGAGCGTTACACAGATCGAGCAAGCATTGAACTACAAGGCGTCGTTCGGTATCGGTGAGGGAGAGGTGGTATTTCTGTTTTCTCATACGAACACCACATCTGCATTGACCGTTTCGGTTACACGATCACGGATGTTATTCATTTGCTGTACCCACGCCATCGGATCGGTTGCTTTAAGTTGCTCTGTGATACCTTCGTTGGCGGCATACTCTTTTACTAACCGAAGAAAAAGTTGTTGTGCTTGCTCCTCGGTATCTGCGAGGTGGGAATAAAGCTTGCCGGATGTGAGCAGATTGTAATACAAAACCTTATGATGCTGTTTTAAGTACCGCAGGCGGCGTTGACCCCATACGCCGATGGGCTGCCCTTTTTCGGGTGGTAATTCGAGATCCGGCAGACGGTAGTCGCCCTGCATTGTGTAAGTGCCGCCGGCTTGTTCAAATAGTGTTTTCATAGCAAAACCTCCTTTGCACTATCATTGTACAAAGGAGGCTCGCAAAAGTCGAATGTGCGATTTTTTTATTTGCAAAAAGCATCAATAATTCCGAAATTATGGGAATTGTTTTGCGGCATTACATTTTTTGCAACGAAAAAATGTAATGCCACTACACTTTTTACAACGAAAAAATGTTTGATGTTACATTTTTTACAGCGAAAGTTAAAATGAATGCGATTTATAACCGAAAATCACTCTTTTATAAAATCCTCAAACGGAGCATCATCACTGCAAAAGGTATCAAAGATCATTTTTGCACCGAGACGGAAGCCGACGATGAAAGTATCGAGATCAGCATTTCCCATCAGTTCGCCGTATGCGTTGCAGAAGTCTAAAAACAGTTTCTTATCCTCGCCGGTTAAGCGTTCGGTGAGCTTTTCTTCTAACTCGCTGATGCTGTCCGACACTTTGATAATAGGTGAACCTTTACGATATCCTCGTGCCTGCGGGTCGATATTCCCATAGAACAATTCCTCGATAAAGTTTGCCATTATTCCACACCTCCGTCAGCGTTTTTGCTTTTCAGATCCTGAATCTGACGCCAGCGTGAAAACCTCTGCAAGGTGTAGATGTGCCACGAGGATTTACGAGTGATGGAGCGAAAGTGTTTGGAGCAGAAGAAATCGATCAGATATATCTTCGGAATGTGATTGACGCAGTTGCGTTTGAAATGCTTTATGTAATTTTTATTGCACCAGTAATTAACGGAAGTTGTGCCGTACCCGGTGATAACTGCAATCTCGGATGTGGTCAGTACATCGGGGTACTCTGCAAGCAATTCTGCATAGTATTTCTGCATTTCTTCTCTTATTACTTCCGGAGGTTCTTCCTGCATCTTAAGGTCGTAATTTCCTTTATACCATCCCGCCGGAGCAGAATAACTTTCCGGGAAAACCTTACGGTTATTCAGATATGCAATAACATCCTCTTTCTTGATTTTATAGCACCGTGTCTGTTTACCCGTGTACTCGCAGGGGATTTTACCGCTCCGCAAAAGATAAAGAGCAGTTGATTTACTGATGTGACAGATTTGATAGAGTTGATCCTTTGTAATAATATCGGGAATGTCATCCCAGTTGATTGCGCTTTCTTTCATAGCAATACACCTCAAAAAAGTATTTGTCGGTGTGGAGTTGTTCTGTGTATTGCCACTTAAATTCTGTTCTTTCCGTTCTTTCCGCAGTTCTTTCCAAAATCGGAAAAATCGCTTACTTGAACCTTTTGCGGAAATTACGGCGTTTTTCAAGCATAATTGCTTATAAAGCCTTTGTTTTCAAGGTTTCTCGCTCGGACGAAACGACCTGAAAATGGTACGAAACTACCTGATCTTTATACGATGACTAAAACACTCGAAATCCGCCCATTCCTCCGTAGCCAACAATTCCCAATTGAATCCCCATGTTCATTTTCCTCCATTCTTTGCTGCATTTTTGCGCTGCGTTTGATTTCCTGAAAACAACTTTCATCCGATCGGATGGGACAAATTCACAATCATGCCCGGCCTTTTAAAAACATTATATCTTTCGAAACACATACTTACAATTAACATGATTATTCATCCTCATATACTGTTGAACAACTGCAGCATTTTAAAAAGATGTTCCGAGAATATTTTCCTTGGAACTTGAAAATATGGTATCCGCTCAAGTCTCCTCAATCCATATCTTTTTGCCAGTCGCACAGTTCAGTGGAATATCCGGTTGGTTCTGGAAAATCAGACAGCTTGATTCCGTCACTCCGTAATTTGCTTCAAAATACTGTTCCGCATAACATTTCATAAATCATTAATTCATAAAACTTGTACGCCTTGCAGATTTGGAAATCACTCACTTTAGAATAAAACAGATTTTCCCTCGTGTCTTGCTGAAATCAATTTTGGCCAATATCTGACAGCTTTTTAGCATTTTCTGTCTGCGTCAGAACGTATATTTGCCGCCTGTGATAATCGGTTGCAAACACACCAGGACAAATCACAGCGAATCACATATTCCTCCTCATAAAAAGAAAGTGGCTCCGATAAAAATCAGATCCACAAATCTTATTTTCATTCTTTGAGCAGATTGCCGACAAGCTTCATCGGTTTTTACAAAGGGAATGCGAATCGTTTTGGTGTATTCGCTTGGATGCGAACGGTTCGGTTTCACCCAAAATGGCATTGTTGGCTCTCAAAAAGCGTTTCTCTGAAAATCTCCTGTTTTCTCCTGAATTCTCGCTTTTTCTCCGTGTCAGATGGATGCGAATGATCCGCGGGGCGAAGGCAACAGTTCTGCATTTTTCAGGAAGAAACTGGAAACGACCAAAAACACAAAAAAGCCGTGAAATCAGCGATTTCACGGCTTTTTTGATGGTGGACCTGGAGGGATTCGAACCCTTGACCTCTCGGATGCGAACCGAACGCTCTCCCGAACGCGACATAACGCATCCACTGAGCATTTGGAAGGGAATGGATGCGTATTGTTCAAAACCGGCACAGGATGCGTATTGTTCGATATTTTCCATCGGACGGTGCGCACTTCTGCTCCGATTTTGAACAAACAGGAGCTATCGATCACCCCTTCTCTTCGCCAACCATCGGAAAAATATTCCGCCAATCGTTGGAAATCTCTTGGAACGTCTGTAAATACAACGCATTCTGATGAAAGAA
>OINX01000350.1_pt1 | contig 11121 bp, 8 predicted proteins | sample 1585431 | NCBI WGS metagenome assembly OINX01 (sample SAMN02674697, study PRJEB24791) | human gut metagenome, SKBSTL033 | isolation source: stool | host: Homo sapiens | place: USA | reverse complement strand
GCTCTTCCGATCTAGTACAAGATCATTACCATTGCCCGTAACGTTGGCAATAGTAGCACGATCTTCGTCCTCGTTGGTTTTGCCGGTGACAGTCCATGCTTGGTCGGGGAAGAGCCAGGGATATTGCTTTTTGTGCCAGTTGAGAATATTTTCATCCTCTTCATCGGTTGTAAAGTGACCGTTGTCGATGATCTGACCGGCGATGCCGGCTCTAGCAAAAGATGCATAAGTTGCATTCTTCCATAAATAATATAGCCCAGCGTTTTCCACCCAGTCCCCACACGGTACCTGTTACAACTTTATTAGTTAATAAGTTCTTAATACATATATTATTACCATTTCGTTTACAAGCAAACAAATTAAGCCCATTAACAAAATCAGCATTTATATAATAGTTATTACCCGCTATAAAAGATACATAAACCAAAGACGAATATTGCATGAAAAAAGTTTTTTTGCTATCAGCTCCACACAAAATCATATTTCTTGTCGGATTATTCTGAAACGGAATAAACGCCGTGTACACCGTATAGGTATCCTCGAAGTTAAGCTCCTTCTCTGTAACCGCAAAGTCGTCTACTCCGTCACCGAGGATAAAGCCTGGGTAGAGGGGAAGGATTTCAATCGTAAACTCTCCTCTGGTTGCGCTATATCCGTTATAAAAGTATGTTGGTTTCCCTGCCTCAACAATATCAGCATCAACAGTATATATGCCATCTTTGTTCCATGTACCGTAGACAGTATTCGTTGTTCCAAAAAAAGCTAATGTTAATTTATTTCCAGGCTGTAACCCCGTTACCCTAAACGTAAAATTCATGTGCTTAACACCAGGTGGGGTAGCTATAAAGACATAATCATCTAATGTGAATTTGTAGAATGTTTGGTAATTTTCATCGCCATACCCGCCAACCCCGGACATCCCTTTCCAAGCGAAATTCTTGAAGGATAGGAACCTACCTTTATGGTCCGCATCCTCAATCCTCGGATCGTCCATAGCCGCCATCATCTCGTTCGTCAGGCCGCCAAAATACCAACGAGTGACATCGCCCGGAAGTTTAGGAAAATCATCTACCTTACAAGGTAAATCGGATATCATCTTCGCATACTCTTTAAAAGGTATGGAAGTAGGTACATCATACCCTTTGGATATAAGGGCTTGCCTTATATCCTCTTTGGTATTGATGATCCTCATTAACTTATCTGATATGGTTCCCATTACACTTCCTCCCCATTTATGTAATCTAATACCTGACCTATGTCTCCGATGTCTGATTTTATTGACTCTCCTTGAGAATGTATTTCAATAAGTTTCTGATATAAAGTGTTATCCCCTATACGATTCTTATCTGTATCTTGTTCTTCGATTTTGGCTATCGTATCAGGATCTTCGTACTTAACACCATCAGGACCATACCATTCGTCTGTTAAATTCGTGTATTTATGACGGACTGGAGTCGGTTTAGACTCCAGTGTTACTAAAAAATATTCGTTACAGCTCATGACAATAAGATTTAGTGGTTGCAACAATTACATCTACAAACTGTTCTCACGTAGCCAGAGGGAATGGCAGCCAGCTCCGTCCCTACGGCTATCGCCGGGTCAGTGCTTTCCATGACCGTCAGCGCCATCTTGTCCACGTCAAGGTCATTGTCGTAAACGATTTCTCCCTCAACGTAAATGCTCCCTGCATCAGAAACGTAGCAGTTTTTGACCTGTCTTATATGGCGCTGTGTAGCAGACGCAAAATCACACTCAATACTTAACCACCCTACCGGTATCTGATCGATATTGGATCCGATATTGTAATCAGGGTCGGTTGTTTTAAGAACCATATGTCTCAATTCCCTTGTATTTCCGTATCCGTCCATTGTTATGTATGTTCGGATCTGAACCTTACCCTTTTCCGTCTTATAACAGTTTTCTACTATTTCTGTATCGGATGTAGTAGCATCAGGGAAATCACAAACAATACGCTGCCATCCTTCTTGTATTTTGCTAAATGTGGCGCCTCTTTGTATATCAGGGTCGGTCGTTTCTAAAACAATAAGATACTCATCCCGGACTCCTATTATGCTATCTACCGACCTGTATCCACCAAGATGTATTTTGCCACCAGGAGTAGTGTAACATTCATCTACGGACATAATATGTCTTTCCGTAAGATCAGGGAAGTCGCATTCGGTTTTCGTCCATTCGTTAGGTATCTTATCTATTTTCGTCCACTGAGGATAAGCGGCGTCCGTTGTCTTAACAATATAATAATACTGTTCCCTTACACCGAGAACGCCATCAATAGCTTGATAACCTTTTATATTGACCTTACCACCATCAGTCTTATAACATTCGTCTACTTCAACAATTTCCCGGTCCGTCATGTCAGGAAAATCACAGACCATCCTCACCCAATCTTCGGGAATGGAATCCAGCACGGCCCCTACCTTAATATCAGGATCGGTAGACTGAAGGACGGTATAAACCTTTTCCCTGGCTCCAAGAATGTTATCTATGGCCACCAAACCTTCTACTTGCACTTTCCCCTTTTTAGTAGTGTAACATTCAAGAACGTAAGTTACGTCTCGCTCTGTCATGTCAGGAAAGTCACAAACCATTCTAACCCAATTTTCCGGAATTAGCCTGAAAACATGGCCGGCAGGGAAATTATCGTCCGTCGATTGAATAACGGTATAAATAGATTCCCTGATATTTATCTTATCATCTATGGCTTCTAATCCTTCTATTTCAACCTTACCATCCGGAGTTTTATAACATCTGTTGACGAACGTAATGTCGCGTTCTGTCATATCAGGAAGATCACAGTCGATCATAACCCACTCGTCCGGTATTTTAGCAAGAACCTTACCTACCGGATTATCCATGTCAGTACTGTCGGTAATTCTATGGGTTTCTTTAAGAACATCCATCTGATCGTTAAGAAGATACCAACTCCATACTTCAACCTTCCCACCAGGTGTACGGTAACAAGTTTTGAAATCTTTGATAACTTTCTCGGCTATATTAATCCACTCCCATTCGGTTGTGGCCGGAATACCAGAAACAGGATGCTTCTTGCCTTCTTCGTCAAGATACCAATAACAGCCATTTAAGGACACAACCACCTGGTAGATTTTGTCCCCTATTTTTATACCGGATTTGCTGTCATCTACCGGTTGGGAGGAACCCCATTTTCCAACTATGTTGGTTATTTTGTCAATGCCCCTACCTAAGGCACCGACTAAAGAATCCACGCCGTTCATATGAAATCGATCTATTTCAAATTATTTTATTACAAAAAAGGGGGGAGGAGGACCAGCCTCCTCCCCCTTGGGATATATAGAAAAAAGGAAAATCAAATCTTGCAGGGCTTGATATTTGCCGAAGCAGCTAACAAGTCCATAAGGTCTTGAATACCTTCGTGAGCACCATACGGTACATGGAAGTGTACTGTAATATGATCATCAATTACCCTACCGAAGCCGTTAGAGTAACGTGCCGGCTTCAGCGTTACTGAATAATCAGCATACGGAGCCAACAGGTCTAAGCGGGTTTCTTCATTGGTAAACATCCGTTCCATAAGTTCTTGGTGAGTCTTACGGAAGTCGAAGAACATACGTTGTTCGCGTTCTTTATCCAGCAATTCAGCGCCGAGGTGAGTACGCGGAGCCCAGTGCTGTTTGTATTCGGTGTGGATCGGGTTGAAGTACGTGCTTATAGCCTCGCGCTGTTCATCCGGATAACCGCCATTTACAGCAATACGAACAGATCCTTCCTGGAATGTCAGACGGTCAATCAAACAGTCAGACGGAGAAATCATGTAGTCAATACCACGGAACAAGATACCGCATTTGCAGTTCTTAGGAATCGGATCTGCAATAATGGACTGATCTCCTGCTACGGCACCCAAACGTTTCCAGTTACGTCCACGATAAGATTCGGGAGCTTTCGATACGAAGAAGTCTTTGAAAATTTTATCGCATTCGTCGCAAACCATGTTAGTAACGACCGTTGTTTTGAATTTGTGTTGACATCCACCAGGTGTACCGTAATCTTCGATTGTCAGATACGGGAATGCTGCCTGCAATTCTTCTTTAGCACTGTTACCACATTCATCATCCGGCAACGTAATTTCATAAGCTTCTTTCGAAATCTTACAAGAACCACATGCTTCCCAGCTAACGGTAGTAACAGTAGGATTGCTACACATATCTGCTGTTTTAGCAACGAACGTTACTGTGGCAGTCGGATTGGTTTCTACAAATGCATCAATATCAGCCTTCGTCAGTTTCTTGCTTACGGCCACAGTGTACATACCTACGCCGCCATCTTGGGCTGCTGTTTTCTCGGCAGTGCTACTAACGGCATTCTTAATGCTTTCTACTACAGTAGACTGATCAACACCATCATCCTCTAACGTTACGGCATAAATCAAACCTCCGTCTACCTTAGTATATCCGTCAGGGCACTCTTCGCAGCCTTTCATGATAGAAGACAGCTTTTGAGTATAATCAGAAGGCTTACCACCTTCTTTCATCACCTGATATTTAGATGTAGAAAGATGACGTCCGACTCTCTTGATATCCAAACCAGGATAAGCAGCCTTAAGCTGAGCCAGGGCATAAGCATCACCGGTATCACACATTTCCATGCAATAGAAATTCATGTCGGTTTCCACCGGAGTTTTTTCCATTTCATTGCAAGAATGGATAGGATGGATTTCTACAAAATCACCTACCTTTCCACCACCTGCAATCGGCTGATTCTTGATACGTTCGATTGTTTTCAGAATAGCAGTCAAAATATCAACATCTTCGCAAGGATCACATTCTGAGCACATATCCTCACGACCAGGACAGTTTTCGAAAATGATGTAATCATCGATATTCACCTCACCCATCGGATAACCACGAAGCTCAAACAAACGTCCTGTCAGCTTAATATGGATAGGAATACGATCGCCTTTTCTTGCTGTAATAGCGGTACTGTCGTCAATTCCGTTATAACCGAAAATAACTTCATCTACTTTAATTTCTTTACTCTTCGGAGCAGAAGCATACACTTCTATAATTTCATCAATAGCAAACGTAGGTGTAGAGAATGATTTATCATCAGATACACGGTCGTTCACCATCTCATTACGTCCGATTCTGATCTGGAAACGTTGTTCGTCCTTACGATATCCTTTCAAGTCTTTCAACGCTTTCAAACCATCTTTAGTCTGCTCACCATCCAAATCATAGATAGCGATCTGACCTTCTTGAAGCAACAAAGAATCTACGTCCGCCAACTTAGCGTGCGGAGGACAGATAATGTGTCTGTCATACGGTTTATGGATAGCCATAGCCTTATAATATTTTAAAAATTAATATTCTGTTATCTGTCTCAAAAATAGTGATAGTCATATAAGCAACAAAAAGCATTATGAATTAATTAATTCTTAATGCTTTTTGATAATCTTTAATTTAGGATATGCCTTTCTTCTGCTACAAAGGAGATTGGACGTTGTTTGAATCTATTTGATAACGTCCGTATTCGCTTTCATTCAAAGCAAATTGCTTTTCAATCATGTTAAGGATAATACCAATTAATTTATCATCTAATTCAGGATCTATATCAGTTGAATTAGAACCATCGGATTTAATATATCCTTCGATGTCAACTTCCTTCGGATAGCGGTAATATGTAAGGTAAACGGTGTCTACATCAAAACCAGACTTATACACCCTTACCGAATCTTCGCCTATTGTATAGAATGTTTCCCTAAAATCAAAATCAGGTTTGTTAAAAAAGTCGGCAAGAAGCTCATGCGAGTTTTCGTTCTTAGCCTCCCACATGGTAAAATCAGTGACCGTGCATTCACCTTTGGTAAATACGCCTGATATGTTTGAAAAAGAGAAGAAATCAGAAGGCAATGAAAATAAAGTGCTTTCCGGATTATCTTTATCTCCTCTCTCGTCAAGTTCTTTCGAATACACAACCAACTTTTGGATATAACGTATATCCTCTTCATTTTTCTTATCAAGGATATAACGAACAAGGCGGTTTTGTTCGTCATTAAAAAGCTGAACAAAACGTGCCTTGTCAAGTTTTATACCACCGTTGGTCATGTTTTCTTCAGCCTTCTGTAAGGCCCGGAGATAACAATCAACGATTCTCATAAATTATTATTTTTTGTCAGCGTATTGATCAACATCGAAACCTTTCTCATCTTCCTTTTTATTCTTGTCAGACTTAGTGCCTTCTATTTTTTTATGCTTGTTCTTTAAAGCATTATACGCTTCCAGGACACGTGACTTAGTTTCTAACATCGACTTATTGGAAGCAAGAGCCATAGATGCAGAGATGGCGTCGGCGCCCAGGAGCTCGCCATTCAGATACAGTCCGTCGGTGTTGACGGTGACAGCCAGGCCCTCGATCATTTCCCTGATCATACGATGGAATTTAATCACCTGCATCCCTTCGGAAGATTCGTCGTCAGATAAGAACCTTGAGCTTGCTTCTTTATACATGTCAACGTTTGTATTCTTGGCGTCAATCCAATTAGTGAATATGTATTGAACCATGCTCTGATCAAGCTCTACGCTGTATATGATGTCAAGATACAAAAGCAGATCGTAGATGCTTTTCCTTTCAGCCTCGGAGCCTTTCAGCTTATTCATGAACTCGTATAAAATATCAGCCTTGTCAATCTGACGTTGTTTCCTGATATCTACGGCCGTAGTCTTGTCTTCTACACAATAATAAGATTCAACATACATCGGATTACCATCTTCTTCTTTAGGAGTAAGAGACTTGGACAAAATAGCTATATACAGCTCAAATAAATCACGAACGTCATTAGTGTAGAACAAACGACCATCATACAAGTCAATTCTGTAAGAATCCCAGAAATCGAAATTCTTTTGGTCCAGGTCCTCATTGACAGTTTCTTCAAACGGATACCGAATATTCTTAATACGCATATCCATTTCATTCTTCTTGTCTTCAAGTGAGTAACCTTTATAACATGCTGAATTAATGAAGAAACCGGTATCATACACCCTAAGATCCTTATCCCATCCACAACAAGATACTGTCTTGTTCCCAGGGAAAGGAGTCTTGGAAATGCCTCTTTCCTGATATCCGGAAGGAGCTTCTTCATCCATCTTACCTGTTATAACATAAATAGAGTCGGAATATATCTTCATTCCTCCTACGGTAGCCAGCAGTTTCTTAGACTCATGGCTTTCTTCAAAAATCTTTTTTCCCATCTTTTATATATCCTATGAAAACAAAATTTGCGGCCGGTTTTAAAGCCGACCGCAAGTTAATATTAAAAGTTATGATCACAAAGAACTTGGTAACAATTCAATTGTTACGAACCGGCTGGTATCTTTTACCCAACAAGCCGATACAGAGTGGCACCAGAATTGTTCTGACATACGAGGATGGCTGGATACAATTTCTTGAGCCGATACCCTGGATGACCATCTACCTTGTTCGTAACCCCACCACATAGAACCAATATCAGGCTTAACGTAGAATACGTTGCTGTTGATATTACCAATACGAGCTTCGGCTGAAGCAGGAATACCGGCGAATGCATTGGAATATTCAGGAGCGGTCAAGTCTTCCATAATACATGAATATGATGTGATAGGAGTCATACCGTCTACCAACTGGCTTCTATCTACCATATCAACGTAATCCAAAGAAGGTTCGTGTTCTACAATGACCTTACCAATACCCGGAATAGTAACACCCTTGATCTTTACAGGTCCTAATTCAAGAGCATCGTTTGATCCTGTTACCGGGTTATTGATGATACGTTCTGTACCCATAAGAGGAGCCAAAGCACCTAATTGAGCGAAGAACTCATCACGGAAGATTTCAACGATGTTCTTATAAGCCATAGCACCTACCTTGAATTTCATTACACGATTTTCAATCGGCATATCGCTACGACCACGGAAAATATAGTCGGCAGCAGCCAGGAAGTGTTCACGCTTGATACCGCCCGGACGTGCATATGAGATAACGAAACCACGGCGAAGTTGATGGTACAAACCTTCGTTTTTCATCAAAACACCATTATGACCCTTGACTCTACCTCCACGCATGAACATAAGTTCGTATGCTTCCATCTTAGCCAACTCAGCTAAGCAGAACAAAGACACTGTATTAGCTACACGCGCTGTACGCATATCAATGCTTCCGTCACCAAGACGAGAACCGATGATAGCATAACTTGCATCACCTCCTCTGATTTCAGAAAGCTGACGAACTTTCTGGTAAGCCTTGTCGATGAAATTCTGTGTGCGTTCGTCCGCATAAGCCAAAGACTTAATACCAGCGTACATAGTCGTTTCACCTTCAACACCACGGTGTCCACCAAGCGTAAATTCACAAGTCATAGAACCAGCCTTAGAAGCACCTCCTACACCAGAGAACTGAGTAGAGAACTCACCAAGAACGTTTGTTACCTTCCAGTATTTAATACCGGCACGAAGCATGTCTTTCGGGAAGTATTTAGCACGAGAACGACCCCACAGCTTACACCAGTATCTCCAGTTTTCACCTTCTTGTTTAGGAGGACGCTCTGTAGAGATAAGAGCCTGGCAACCGTTAATCACATCGTAAGTAATAACATCTCCTTGTTTAAATTGTGCATTCAACACAATTTCGAAGAAGCTTTCATCAATACCAGGTTTTGCATATTTCAAAGACGTGTCTTCTACTGTAACCACCTCATACGTTTCTGATACCGGAAGATCATAACGGAATGAACCATTGATGCCATTTACGGTAATAGTAGCATCCTGTTTGATCATACCCATATACATAGGCAGAGGATAGTTTGTAATGTTAGAAAACAACTCAAGCATACCCAGATGGTTCTTATCCGGATCTTCGTAGTACCAATCTTCTAAAGAGCTAAGATCGTGTTCTACGATACTTTGCTTAACGACTTTAGCGTCGGTATATCCAATCACCGTGTCACCATTCATGGTGGCCGGGAAATTTTTTGTTAAAAGTACATTAGCCATGAACGAAAAAATGTTTTAATTTTTAATCTATACTGATTTCATCGAACTTCACACCTTGAACTTGATCACCTTTATCATCTACCGGAGCCACCCTCTTGTCTTTATTTGTATGGCTGATGAGCTTATAAATTTTCTTTTTCTCATCAACTACAGCTTGATTCGACTTCTGTTTTATGAACTCTCCTGGGTTCATAAGAAACATAATCAAATCTGGCGCTTCTTCCGGATTCATCATCATCTCCCTTACCCTATTAAATGCTTTGGTAATTCCGGGATTCGATTCAGAAGGTTTTAGGGCAAAATCAAGAGCTTTAGATACCATAGTGTCATTTAGTTGATACTTTGCCTGGATAGAAGACTTAAGGTCTTTCTTATACCTTTTAAAATCTTCTGCATCCTTCGCCTTCTTTTCGGCAGCCTCTTTAGTACGTTGCTGGATAATATCATCCATTCTCTTATCAAGCTCAGCCTTATACTTTATAGCCTTTGCTTCAACATACTCTTCACCTTTATTGATAATGCCTTTGAAAAACTCATCAGCTTCATCTTTAGGCAACCCAAGAAGATCAACATAATGGCGAACGATCTTTATCTGATCTGCTTTGTTTTCAATGTCAAGCTTTTCTATAGGAGCGACATTCGTATCATATTGCTTAAGAATATCAACGATATTCGCGCCGGCCTTATCAGCCTGGATAAGCTTCTTAGTAATATCAGAAACAGAGGTAACATCTATCTTATCCTTAACAATGTCCTCTTTCTGGCTTTCAAGGACTGTAGATAGTATGTCACACAATGAATCTTCTTTACTAAAATCAAGATCATTGATAGTAATCTCTTCGCCGTTTTCACCGCTAAACACCACATCTTTCAAATCGGGAATGATTCCCCTTGAAGAAAGGGCATCCAATACTTTTCTGTAATTGATAACCGGGGTCTCTACCTGATCCTGATTAACATCAACTACATTCTCTTCTCCTTTTTTATCCTCTTTAGGATCAGGAGTAGGATCAACAACCAGCTCTTCTTTAATTTGAGAGCCTTCTTCTACAGGCTTCTCATCTTTTTTAGCCGGTTCATTACCATTAATAGGCAGAATATCTTCTTCCCTATTATAAACATCATCAACTGGACCGATACTAAAAATATCGTCCAATTCTACTATTCCATTTTTTTCTAATTTTCCCATACTGCAAAAATATTTAAATACCTATATTTCAGACAAAAAACTTATAAGTGTTTAATCTTCACTAAAAATTAAATATCCCCAAATTTTATTAGATATTTTCTAATGAAATTTGGGGATATTTAATCCTTAATTCTTATTGATTCCGGCTACATACCTTTTGGTGGCATCTTCCCTCGCTCGTTGAGCAAGCTCTTTGGATTTTAATTTTAACTCTTCCATTTTCATTCTCATTTCATCATCATGAAGTTTGGAATCGTTTTCAATTTTCTTATCCTCTATCCTTTCCTTACTTTCTATATCAGCCTGCCTTACGGTCTGATCTGAAACAGAAGCCAGGAAGTTGAGGGAGGTGGCGTCGCTCTTGGCGTCTGCCGCCCTGCCTGCCGCCTGGATCTTCTCTTGAAGTATCCTGTATTGACCTTTCTTGTCTTCCAAGGCAAGTTCATGCTGACGTTGCTTATCCTTCTCAGCAGCTTCAGCTTGTATCTGTTGCTGGTTAAGCTGCATCTGATTCTGTTGTTGCTGCTGCATCTGACGCTCGTTGTATGCGCGAGTATTCCTTGCATTCTGTATAAGTTCTACCATAGAATCTGATGTGAAGATAGATGCAAGATCGTAAATATCGCCTCCGGCTGTATTTAGCTGCAACATGAAAGTTTTAAATTTCTCAAGCTCATCCCTTTTCTTGGAATTAGATAATGCCTGAACACCAAGATGCCTTAGACTAAGACCGTCGGTTCCTATAGATAAGAATGCTCTGGTTAAATCACTTTTTGTGTACATTACAGAAATATCCTTTCCTTCTTCCTGGCATTGTTGAGCGACAGCCAGATGAAGATCAAGAGCGCGTTTCTTGAAGTAACCGAAGTTATCAAAGTATATCTGTGTTTGTAACATAGATGCTGTAACGCC
>OINX01000341.1_pt1 | contig 11376 bp, 7 predicted proteins | sample 1585431 | NCBI WGS metagenome assembly OINX01 (sample SAMN02674697, study PRJEB24791) | human gut metagenome, SKBSTL033 | isolation source: stool | host: Homo sapiens | place: USA | reverse complement strand
GGGTAACCGTCTCGTCCGGAGCGGTACAGGTGCCGATGGGATGGGGCACCTTGTGGTTCCGGCCATGGAAATCCGTCCCGGACGTGGGCACAAGGCCGTATTCCCGGCAAAGCTGCACGCACTCCGCGCGGTCCTCCGGGCTGTTGCTGGGGTGGTCCACCTCGATACCATCAATGGCGCCTTCTGCCGCCAGTTCGCGCACCAGCGGCATGCTCTTGTAAACGGTCGGGTGTGCAAACACCAGCACCGCACCGGCAGCTTTCGCCGTGGCAATCACTTCCTGCACCGAGGGATATTTTACCTGATGCAGCACCACACCGCGCGGCTCCCAGCCAAAGAGATAACTGTACAGCTTGCCGTACACAGCATCGCACAGCCCCAGCTGGTGCAGCGCTTCCATAATGCCGCTTTTGAACAGCACACCGCTGTCCTTTGCGTATTCCAGCGCCTGTTCCGTGCGGAACTGCGGGTACAGCGCTTCGATCTCCTTTGCGCTTTGCAGGCCGCACTCGTTGCGGCGCTGTCGCAGGATGTCGCAGTGCTCCTTCAGTTCCCGGCTTTCCAGGTTCGGGAAGTAGCACAGCAGGTGCACGCGATGCTTATGCTCATGGTCATAGCCGGTCAGCTCGGTGGCCGGAAGCAGGCGCACGCCGTCCTGCACAGGGTGCTCATAGCAGTAGTTTACGCTGAGCAGGGTGTCGTGGTCGGAAATGGCCATGGTGTCCAGCCCCGCCCGCGCCGCCATGAGCGGCAGGCGGTGGATGGGCACAGAGCCATCGGAACAGGTGGAATGGTTGTGAAGATCGCCGGGCATGGAAAATGAACCTCCCAAGAAAACCAGAGAAAGGCTTCCCCCAAAGAGGAAGCCTTCTATCATATCAGTGCTTATAGAAATTGATCAGGCAGCCGTCGGCCAGGATCTTGCGCTCGTCGGCGGTCAGCGGGGCCATGTACAGGCTGAACTCCTTTGCGGTGTCGCCCAGCACATAGGCCTTGATGTCCTGCAGGTCGCCCTTGAGGGCCTCGCGGACGTTGGGGATGAACACATAATCGCCCAGACCGAAGGGCGTTGCGCCCACCAGCTGCAGCGGCAGCATGCCCCAGTTGATGAGGTTGGAGCGGTAGCGCTTGGTGGCGTACTCGGTAACGATGTTGGCACCGGCCCCCAGCACACGCTGGCAGCTGGCCGCCTGCTCACGGGCAGAACCATCGCCGGGCTTGACGGCAAAGATGGTGGATGCGATCTGCACATCGTTCCAAGTCAGGTTTTCGCAACCGGGCACCTTGTGCAGCTGGGCCAGCACCTCGGCACTGCCCTCGCCTGCACGGCGGGCCTTTTCTTCGGCCTGCACGGCCTTGGCACGGCCCACATACTCCGGGTCCTTGCGGCTGAGGGTGAACTCGGCCAAGCCCAGAGGATTGGAACGGTAAGACGAAGTCTCACCGGAGGGGATCAGCTCGTCGGTGGTGGTGACAGGGTCGGTGATGTAAGATGCCACCTTCAGCAGCAGGTTATCGCCCAGCGGTGCAATTTCGGGCCAGTCCTTGATGTTGGGGCCAAGCTTGAGCAGGGCATCGTAATCGCCCTTGCCAAAGCCCTGATACACGCGGGTATCGTAGCTGGAAGGATCGTACTGATACTCCGGCACGGTGGGATCATAGTCGATATCGGTAGCCGGGGTCAGAATGCCTCCGTTGGCCGTGGTGGCCGCAATGCTGCGGGCATCCATCAGTGCCACACCGGAAAGCTGGCCGTTGCCGGGCTTGGAGCCTTCGCGGCTGGGGAAGTTGCGGGTGGTATGGCGGATAGACAGCGCGCCGTTGGCGGGCACGTCGCCTGCGCCGAAGCAGGGGCCGCAGAACGCAGTGCGGACGGTGGCACCGCTGGCCATCAGGTCGTGGATGACTCCGGTGCGCACCAGTTCCATCATGATGGGCTGGCTGCCGGGATACACGCTCAGGGCGTAGTCACCGCAGCCGCCGGTGTGGCCTTTGAGGATGGAGGCAGCTTCATAAATGCTGTCGTACAGACCGCCTGCGCAGCCTGCGATCACGCCCTGATCCACACGCAGTTTACCGTTCTCGATCTTGCTGCACAGGTCAAGGCTGACATCCTTGCGGCCGATCAACTTCTGCACATCCTGCTCGCAGGCATGGAGAATATCCTCAAGGTTTGCGTTCAGCTCTTCAATGGTAAATGCATTGGAGGGATGCATGGGCAGTGCGATCATGGGGCGGATGGCAGAAAGGTCTACCTCTACCACACCGTCGTAATAAGCAAGGTCGGCCGGAGCCAGCTTCTTATAGTCGGCGGCACGGCCATGCACCGCAAGGAATTTCTGCGTCGTTTCGTCGGTTTCCCAGATGGAGGACAGGCAGGTGGTCTCGGTGGTCATGGCATCGATGGCGTTGCGGGTATCCTGACGCAGAGACGCAACGCCGGGGCCGACAAACTCCATCACCTTGTTCTTGACATAGCCGCTCTTGAACAGCTTGCCCACCAGCGCAATGGCCACATCGTGCGGGCCGCAGCCTGCAGGCAGAGAGCCGGTGAGATAAATTGCAACAACACCCGGACGGGCCACATCGTAGGTGCGGCCCAGCAGCTGCTTTGCCAGCTCGCCGCCGCCCTCACCAATGGCCATGGTGCCCAGAGCACCGTAGCGGGTGTGGGAGTCCGAGCCAAGGATCATCTTGCCGCAGCCCGCAAACTTTTCGCGCATGTACTGGTGGATGACCGCCAGATGCGGGGGCACAAAAATGCCGCCGTATTTTTTGGCGGCGGACAGGCCGAAGCGGTGGTCGTCCTCATTGATGGTGCCGCCCACGGCGCACAGGCTGTTGTGGCAGTTGGTGAGCACATACGGAATGGGGAATTTCTCCAGACCGGACGCACGGGCCGTCTGGATGATGCCCACAAAGGTGATGTCATGGCTGGCCATGGCATCGAACTTGATCTTCAGGTTTTCGGCATCGCCGCTGGTGTTGTGGGCCTGCAGAATGCTGTAGGCCATGGTGCCGGTCTTTGCGTTCTCGATGGCTGCGGCATCAAAGCCCTTTGCTGCCAGTGCGGCGCTTGCTTCGCCGTCTGCAGGCACCCATTCGCCGCGGGCATAGTATGCGCCGCCGGTGCTGCACTTGATCATATCCAACATCTCGATTCGCCTCTCTTTTTGTATTTCCCGCCCGCCCTATCTTGCGGGCACTGCCCCAGCAGAGCAGTACGCTGCCCGCTCTGCCCTCTTCTGCCGCGCTGTCAAAGCACGCGGCCACGGCCCGGAAAGCCGTATCTGAAGGTTATTATACCATGAAACCACGGAAAGAAAAAGCACTTTTTACAAATGAATCGTGAATGGAGGATGAAGAGACGGGCTCTGTGCTTTTTCTTGACAAAGAAGCCATTCTATTGTATTATTATTAGCGTTGTATGCCGCTGTGGTGAAATTGGCAGACACGAGGGACTTAAAATCCCTTTCTGGAGACAGAGTACGGGTTCGACCCCCGTCGGCGGCATAAAAAGACCCCCCAAGCTTACGCTTGAGGGGCTTTTTATTTTGCTTATTTTACACCTTGCCGCCGTGCAGCTCTGCATACATCTTGGAACGGCACTCGGCCACAGCCGGGGTCATGTTCACATAGTGCTTATGCGGGCACTCCAGACGCAGTTCGCTCTCCCAGGTCTCCTCGGTGAGCTGCTTTGCAATGTAGGCCTTCTTCTCTGCGATCGAAGGCAGCTCAATGGCCAGCTGACCATTCAGCACATGCGGCACCAGCAGCTTTTTGACCTTGGTGGGGGTAATGGTGACGGTGCGCTCGATGGCATCGGAGTCCAGATTGACCATCGTGACGGGCTTGCCCGCCTCGATGACTTCATCATCCATGGCGATCAGGTCACACTGGGCCTGACCATTTTCATCGTAGAGGCGCCACGGCATCTTCTTGCCCGGAATGATGGCCTTGCTGGCGGAATCCGAGCACTTCATCTTGGGAGTGTAGCTGCCGTCCGGCTGCTTGACCGCCACCAGCTTGTACACACCGCCGAACACGGGGTCGGAAGCAGAGGTGATCAGGTTTTCGCCCACGCCGTAGGAGTCAAAATGAGCGTGCTCATACAGCTCCATGTTGGCGATCTTCTTTTCGTCCAGACCATTGGAAGCCACCAGCTTGATGTAAGGCTTACCGGCCGCATCCAGTGCCTTGCGCAGGCGCTTGGAGCCGCGGGCCAGGTCGCCGGAGTCGATACGGGCGCTCTTGACGCGGCGGTTCGGGTCGTTGGGGTATTTCTCGATGAGGTAATCGTCCAGTTTAATGAGGTTGGGCAGACCGCTCTCCATGATATTATAGGTGTCCAGCAGCAGACTGACCGAATCCGGGTAGGTATCGGCAAAGGCCTTGAAGGCATCAAACTCCGTGGGGAAGAACTCGATGAAGCTGTGCGCTACGGTGCCCACAGCCTTGACCTCTGCGCCGAACTTCATCTCGGCCAAACAGTTGGCAGTGCCCACGCAGCCGCCCAGAACAGCAGCATATGCACCATCGTTGCCAGCGCTTTCGCCCTGCGCACGGCGGGTGCCGAATTCCATCACGCTGCGGGGCGTGTGGGTGTTCAGGCCGGTGACGCGGGTAGCCTTGGTAGCGATCAGACTGTGGAAGTTCATGGTCTGCAGCAGGTAGGTCTCGATCAGAATTGCGCCCACGAGGTCGCACTCGATGCGCACCATCTGCACATGCGGGTATGCCACCGTGCCCTCGGGCAGAGCGTACATGTCGCCCTTCCACTGATAGGTGCGCAGATACTCGCAGAATTCCTCACTCATGCCCTTGGTGCGCAGCCACCAGATATCCTGTGCATTGAAGTGGTAGTTCAGCAGGAAGCGGGTCAGCTTGCGCTGGCCGGCACTGATGGAGTAACCCTGAGCATCCGGGTTCTTGCGGAAGAACATATCGAACACCAGTGTAGTATCCTTGAATCCGTGCAGGAACAGGCAGTTTACCATTGTAAATTCATAAAAATCCACGACCATTGCGGGGTTGTCATAGTCCTCATCCGGGATGTAAGGCACAACCTTGATTTCGTCCATGAATAGTATCCTCTCTTCTTTACACCCGGCAAAGGCTCCTTGCTGTCCCCTGCCGTTCTGACCTGTGGGAAGGTTTGCGCGCCTGCCTGTCTTGACAGTGCGTTTCTATCATGATATCACCAAACGCAGAGCGGTGCAAGCATTTTTGGAAAATCCCGGTCGATTTCCGGTAAGAAAAAGCCGCCCATGCACAAACAGCACGGGCGGCTTTCAGAACAAACGTGTTAACCGTTGATGATATTGGGGGTAGCATTCTTCAGCACAACGTCGTGGCTGCCGCCCTCAACGATGGAGGTAGAGGAAACCACGGTCAGCTTTGCTTTCTGCTGCAGCTCCGGGATGGACAGAGCGCCGCAGTTGCACATGGTGCTCTTGACCTTGTACAGAGTGGTCTGCACACCGTCAGCCAGAGGGCCGGCGTAAGGCACATAGCTGTCCACGCCCTCCTCAAAGCTCAGCTTGCTGGAACCGCCCAGATCGTAGCGCTGCCAGTTGCGGGCACGGTTGGAGCCTTCGCCCCAGTACTCCTTCATATACTGGCCGTTGATGCGCACCTTATTCGTGGGGCTTTCGTCAAAGCGGGCAAAGTAGCGGCCCAGCATCACAAAATCCGCACCCATGGCCAGTGCCAGCGTGATGTGGTAATCGTGGACGATGCCGCCGTCGGAGCAGATGGGCACGTAGATGCCGGTCTCCTTATAGTACTCATCGCGGGCCTTTGCCACCTCGATGACAGCGGTAGCCTGACCACGGCCAATGCCCTTGGTCTCGCGGGTGATGCAGATAGAACCGCCGCCAATGCCGATCTTCACGAAGTCTGCACCAGCCTCGGCCAGGAAGCGGAAGCCCTCGGCATCCACAACGTTGCCTGCGCCCACCTTGACGGTATCGCCGTAGTGCTCACGGATCCAGCCGATGGTGCGGCTCTGCCACTCGGAGTAACCCTCGGAAGAGTCGATGCACAGCACATCCACACCGGCATCCACCAGTGCGGGCACGCGCTCAGCGTAATCGCGGGTGTTGATGCCGGCGCCCACCACATAGCTCTTGTTCTTATCCAGCAGTTCGTTGGCGTTCTTCTTGTGGGAGTCGTAGTCCTTACGGAACACCATGTACTTCAGGTTGCCCTCGGCATCCACCAGAGGCAGGGTGTTGATCTTGTTATCCCAGATGATGTTGTTGCAATCGTGCAGGGAGGTGTTCTCCGGTGCAGTGACCAGCTTTTCAAGCGGGGTCATGAAGGTGGTGACAGGGGCATCATCCGGGGTGTGGTTGATGCGGTAGTCACGAGATGCAACAATGCCCAGCAGCTTGCCGCTCGGAGTGCCATCGGCAGTGATGGCAATGGTGGAGTGGCCGGTGCGCGCCTTCAGCTCCAGCACATCGTGCAGGGTGGCAGTGGGGGCCAGATTGGAATCGGACACGACATAACCGGCCTTGAAGCTCTTGACGCGGCGCACCATGGCGGCCTCGTTCTCAATGCTCTGAGAGCCGTAGATGAAGGACACGCCGCCCTGACGGGCCAGTGCAATGGCCAGCTTATCGCCAGAGACCGCCTGCATGATAGCGCTGATCATGGGAATATTCATCTGCAGGGGGCACTCCTCCTCGCCCTTGCGGTACTTGACCAGCGGGGTCTTGAGGCTGACAGCCGTGGGGATATTCTCTGCAGAGGAATAGCCGGGGATCAGCAGATATTCACCGAAAGTGCGGGAAGGTTCTTTATAGAAATAAGCCATGTTCAAACTCCTTTTCTCTTAACGCATCAACATCAATCGGATTCATGTTTGCAACCTATAAATTGATTGTATATACTGTACCACAAAGCCAGCCGGAATACAAACCCCCGCCGCGCCAAACTTTGTAAATGTCCTTTGCAGAAAAACAGGCAAATTGCCCACCAAAATGGCGCAAGGTCATACTTTCCCGCATGAGAAGCCGGTTTTTGCGTGATTTGTGGATGCAAAAAAGCTCGTCCAGAACGGACGAGCTTTTTTGCACACGAAGCGGGATACCGCCTGTGCGGCACATGGATCACGACTGTGAAGGAGAACAGCCGGAGGAGGAGAACCTGTGCCCGATATCCCCAAAAAACAAGAAGAAAAAGATTTCACACTCAGCAGGGCTTGTGCCCTTGCTGTAACCATATTGTAACTCTTTTGAAACCATTTTGCAATAGGGTTTTGTAATTTTTCTGTAATTTCTTTTGTTAACTTTTTGTAGACAAATATAAAACCCCTGCCAGAAAATTTCCGGCAAGGGCCTTGCAGATCATTCTTTATTTTCTTAATAGCACTTTTTGCAAGCAGTGAAGCCTTCCGCTTTTGCTTTCGATAATGTAACCTTTTCCGGGTCTTTCATATTGCTGCAGGTAGACTTGCTGTGATATTTTTTGCCGCCGTGCGTTGGGACCCAGACCATCTGCTCCGTCTTTTTGCCGGCAGAAATGGTCTGAACGGCTGCAGTGGACGGCTTGCAGGCCGCTGTCTGTACACTGGCGGCAGATGCCGCCGGGCACAGCAGACTGAAGCACAGTACCAGAACGGCCGCAAGGACTCGGAGATGTTTTTTCATTTGTTTTATCCTCCTTTGGACAATCAGAAGATTCTTCTAATAAAAGAGTACTCCCTGTTCCTCAGAGGATGCAATTCTCAAAATGCGCCGGTTTTTTCTGCACGGGTGACGCTTTTTTTGCATTGCTCGCTTATTTTCAGCTAAAAGCGGCGCAGCGGTTCTCTTGAGAAATCAACGATTTACACGTTTGTCTTTCCCACCTCCAGATAGCACTCAAAGCTGGTCTGGCCGTTGTGCTTTCCGACCACATACCAGCCATCCGCCGAAGGAGCATAAAACACCTCTGCCGTTTCTCCCATCGGGATCTCGCGGTGGTAGTTGATAGACGCAAATGTCACGGGGCCTTTGCGCATCACTTCCAGCGGCAGCGCATCGCAGACAAGGTCCAGATAGAATGCGTTGTTCAAATGGCCGTTCAGATCGCATTGGGAATAATGCGCCGTCCACTCCCCTGCGCTGGTCAGACCATCCTTGCACTTGTGCAGCTGCAAAGGCAGCTCATCCTCCACCGTATCGTTCCAGAAATTCTCCACCGTCCAGCCCGGCTCCCGCAGGATACGGCCCTCGGCAAGGCTTGCCACGATCCAGCGGCAGTCCACCATAGCCACCTCTTTGCCCTCGGCATCGGTCAGGGTGGTGATGCGTTTGACCGAACCGTGTTTGCTGACCTGCGCCCGGGAGGTAAGGGTCAGCGTTTCGGCACGCTGGGGCACACGGTCAAATTTCAGGGCCTGCTTGCCCACCAGAAAGGTCACACCGCGATCTTTGAAGAACTGGTCATCCATACCAAAGGCGCGGGCGTGGTCTGTCGAAATCTGCTCCACATAGCGCAGCAGGGCGCTGGGCTTGAGCAGGCTGCGGAAGTCGGCATCTGCGTTCATGACTGTCATGGTCTCGGTGTAAAAGAACTGTTCCATGGTTTTTCCTTTCTATAAAAAGAGACCACTGCACGTTGTTCTGTGCAGCAGCCTCCTTTGCGTTTAATACTGATTGCGGTTGCGCCTGCGGACCTTGCGCCAGATGTTGAAGCAGGCCAGCGCTACCATGGCTGCCAGCAGCGCAAGGAACAGCAGACTGCTGCCACCCTCGTCGTAACTCTTCATTTCGCTCCACTTCACGTCCAGCTCGCTGTTCACATCGTCGCTCAGGGAAGTGAACACCTTTTCCTTGGCGGCTTTCTCTTCGGACGGATAAGCGATCTCGCTCTCCTTCAGATCCTCGTCCAGCACCTCCCACACATCCTGCATGGGGGTGGTGTAGCCGATGTACTCGGCGTTTGCCTTGCCGATGTCCGTCTCGCACATGAAATTGATGAACATCTCTGCAGCTTCCTGATGCTCACTGGCAGCAGGAATGGTCATGCAGTCCACGGAAAGCACGCTGCCTTCCTCCGGGAACACCCATGCAAGGTCGGGATTATCGTCGATCATGGTGATGGCATCGCCGGAGTAGTACACACCGACGGCTGCCTCGCCGCCGATCATCTTATCAAAGATCTCGTCCATGACGTATGCCTGCACCAGCGGTTTCTGAGCCTTCAGCTCTTCCACCACCTCATCCACCTCTTCAGTGGACTGCGGGTTGATATCGTGGCCGCTCTTAAAAGCAGCAATGGCGTAGGCATCGCGGCTGTTGTTGAACATCAGGATATTGCCTGCGTACTGCTCGTCCCACAGGTCGGCCCAGCTGGTGGGCGCTTTGTCCACCATGGTGGTGTTATAAATGATGCCGGTGGTGCAGAGCATATAGGGCACGGTGTAGGCATTCTGCGGATCGTAATCCGGATCCACGTATTCCTGATTGATCTTTTTGAAGTTCGGGATATTGTCGTAGTTCAGAGGCTTGAGCATTCCCTCGGCGATCATTTTTGCCACCATGTAATCCGACGGAATGACCACATCGTAGTTGGCTGCGCCGGACTTGAGCTTTGCGTACATGGACTCGTTGGAGTCGAAGGTGGTGTAGTTCACCTTGATGCCGGTGAGCTTTTCAAAGGCCGCCACCACGTCCACGCTGTCGTCGGAACCGTTGGAGATATACTCGCCCCAGTTGTAGACATTGATGGTCACACCGGTGGGCTCTGCGGTGGGGTATTCTTCGGAAAAATCCCAGTCGCCGGCTTCATCGGCAAAGACGGGCACGACTGCGGTGCAGAGCACCAGAAGCGCAAAAAAGACGGCGAAAAATTTCTTTTTCATCAGGCACGCTCCCTTTCTGCCTTTTTGGCACGGCGCTCTTCACGTCCCTGGCGGACATTGATGATGATGAGCAAGAGCATGATGCACACAAAGAGCACGGTGGAAAGCGCGTTGATCTCCGGGGAAATGCGCTTTCTCGTCATGGAATAAATGTAGATGGGCAGCGTCTGCGTGGTGCCGCTTGTGAAGTAGCTGATGACGAAATCATCGATGGAGAGCGTGAACGCCATGATCATGCCGGTGACGATGCCGGGCATGATCTCCGGCAGCACGACTTTAAAGAACGCGCGTACCGGCGGGCAGCCGAGATCCTGCGCGGCCTCGAAGAGGTTCGGGTTCATCTGGCGCAGCTTCGGCAGAACGGACAGGATGACATACGGCAGGCAGAACGTGATGTGCGCGATGATGAGCGACGCCATGCCGAGGCTTTTGCCGCCGAACAGGCTGACTGCCGCAACGAACAGAAGCATCATGGAAACACCGGTGACGATTTCCGGGTTGACCATGGGAAAATTGGTGATGTTCATCATGACCTTTTTCGGCATACGCTTCATGCGGTTGATGCCAACCGCCGCCATGGTGCCGAGTACAGTGGAAGCGAACGCGGAAACGACGGCGATGATCAATGTATTGAGCAGCGCCTCCAGAATATAGCGGTCCTCAAACAGGCGCTGATACCAGCGCAGTGTAAAGCCGGAAAACTGGGTGCGGCTTGCGGTATCCGTATCGTTGAACGAGAAGATGATGAGCACGATGATAGGCGCGTAAAGAAAGATGAAGATGAGCGCCGTGTAGACTTTGGAAGCCGTTTTCACAGAATCATACCTCCTCCCACATTTTCACCGTCGTCGAACTGGTTCATGATGCCCATGCAGATGAGAATGATGACCATGAGGACAAGTGAAATGGCAGAGCCGAGGTTCGGGTTATACGCCGAGCCGAGGAACTGCATATCGATGAGGTCGCCGATGAGCAGGTTTCCGCCGCCGCCGAGCATTTTAGAGATAATAAATGTGGAAACAGCGGGCACGAACACCATGGTAACGCCGGAAATGACACCGGGCATGCTCATGGGCAGGACAACTTTAAGGAAGACATTGCGGTTGTTTGCACCGAGATCCTGCGCAGCTTCGATGACGCTGTTGTCGATTTTGGTGAGCACAGAGTAAATGGGCAGGATCATGTACGGGATGTAGTTATACACCATGCCGAGGACGACTGCGCCCGCGGTGTTGATCATGTGGATGCGCGGCAGACCGACGGCGGCGAGCATATTGTTGATGAGGCCGTTATCCTCAAGGAGGGACATCCATGCGTAGGTGCGCAGCAGGAAGTTCATCCACATGGGCAGCATGATGAGCAAAATAAGGAAGCTCTGGCGGTTCGGCGCCGCTTTGGCGATGGTATACGCGAGCGGGTAGCCGAGCAGAAGCGAAATAAACGTTGCGAGTGCGCCGAGCCAGATGGAACGCAGGAAGACGTTGGAATACTGGCCGACAGATCGGAAGAGCGTCGTGTAGGGA
>OINX01000338.1_pt1 | contig 11514 bp, 10 predicted proteins | sample 1585431 | NCBI WGS metagenome assembly OINX01 (sample SAMN02674697, study PRJEB24791) | human gut metagenome, SKBSTL033 | isolation source: stool | host: Homo sapiens | place: USA | reverse complement strand
ATCTGGAGTGATGCCGACTGTTCCAACCGGGCTATCGTGTCGGTCATTCATTCGGTATTGATACAGCAGGGGCTGAATCCCAATCTGGTTGTCCTGCTTCCGCCCGACCGTGAGTCTGCTGCCGAGTTGCTGAATGCAAGGGGGTATGTGGACTTGCTGATTCCCCGCGGGGGAAAAGGACTGATTGATTTTGTCCGTCGGAATGCCACTGTCCCGGTGATAGAAACGGGAGCCGGTGTGTGTCATGCTTACTTTGACAGAAGCGGTGATGTGACAAAGGGGGCTGCATCACGAGAACGTGCGGCGGCTGAAGCTGCAGGGCTTTACCGACTGGGCGATGCAGAATTGGACGTTTGAAAACGATCATGGGCAGAACCCACAGATGCAGCTGGCACAGCGGTATGTGAACCATTGGCCGGAAATGCGGGAGAAGAATGTGGGGCTGCTGCTCTGGGGCGGCGTAGGAACAGGGAAAAGCTATATGGCAGGCTGTATTGCCAATGCCCTGATGGAGCAGGAAATAGCAGTCTGCATGACGAATTTTGCCCGGATCATGAATGAACTGAACAATGCTTTTGCAGGGCGAAATGAAGTTGTGGACAGGCTGTGTAGCTATCCGCTGCTTGTCATTGATGATTTTGGCATGGAGCGCGGCACAGAATATGCGCTGGAGCAGATTTACAACATTATCGACAGCCGCTACCGCAGCAGGAAACCACTGATCGTTACTACGAATCTGACCCTGACGGAGTTAAAGAATCCGCAGGATACCGCTCACGCCCGTATCTATGACCGTCTGCTGGAACTGTGTACGCCGATTGCCTGCACAGGCCCCAGCATGAGAAAGAACATAGGACAGGGGAAATTGGATTTTCTGAAAACACTTTTAGTCTGAAATGGAGGAACGCGATTGAAAGAAAACAGCACAATGAGTTGGTTGGAGCAGATCCACCAGATGAAGAACCGGGACATCCGCACGATTGAACAATCTGAACTGCAGGAACTGCCGCAGGATGCAGTAGAACACGGACTGCAACAGGAGGAAAGGCTGAAAAATCTGCTGGATAAGGTCCGAAATCCGTATTGCTATCTGGACAACGGAATCGTTGTGAAGCTGAATTTTGCACCGAGAGGGAGCAGCACACTGTCTGAGCGCATTGGCAGATGTTTTCAGTCTGCCGGCTGAAACGGTAGAGAAAGTTTCGGCAAGCTGCTGAAAAATCGCACAGAAAAATTTCATACTTTAATGCGATAAAGCACTGGACGAAGGACGATGATTCTGGTAAGCTGTTTGTGGGTAAGAAAATAGGAATGTGCCAGCTGAGTAAAGTTTGCTCGGCAGGCTTGTTCTACATAGAAAAATGTGGAGCCTTTCGCTTCTCTGACGAACAGTATTGCCGATTCGTTAAGGAGGTGGAAGGCTTTTGTTATACCCTGATATGAATTTGCAGAAGAGAACACAGCAAAATACAACCCGATACCGTACAGCCTTGTACTTGCGCTTGTCTCGTGAGGATGGCGATAAGACAGAGAGCGACAGTATTGCAAACCAGCGCACACTACTGGAAGCCTATGCCATAGACCACCCGGAACTGTGCATTGTGGATGAGTTTGTGGATGATGGCTACTCTGGCTCGAACTTTGAACGGCCTGCGTTCCAAAATCTGTTCCAGGAACTGGAACAAAGAACGATCAACTGCATTCTAGTGAAAGACTTATCCCGTTTTGGTCGAAATTACATTGAAGTGGGACGCTATCTGGAACGCATTTTCCCGGTCATGCGGGTTCGGCTGATTGCAGTGACGGACAACTATGATAGTCAATCCGCGTGGAAAACCAGCGATTCCATCATGGTCCCGATGCGGAACCTGCTCAACGATGCGTACTGCCGGGACATTTCCGTCAAAATCAAGAGCCAGCTTGCGGTCAAGCGGAAACGCGGCGATTTTGTGGGAAGTTTTGCAACCTATGGATACCAGAAGGACCCCAGCAATCATACCAAGCTGATTGTGGATGAACTGGCAGCGGAAACAGTGCAAGATATTTTCCGCTGGAAGATCAGTGGCATGAATAATCAGAGCATCGCAGACCGATTGAATGCGAAAAAAGTGCCGTCCCCGGCTGCGCGAAAGCTGCAGAGCGGTGCAAAACTGAGCCTGCATTTCCGCAAGAGCGATGAGCCGCCGTGGTCTGCCAAGGCGATTGACCGCATTCTGCACAACGAGGTCTATATCGGAAAACTGGTGCAGGGAAAGACAAGGAGACTGGACTATCGCTCCAAAAAGAAAATGAACGTGCCGATGCGGGACTGGACGATCGTGGACAACACCCATGAGGCAATCATTCCGGCAGAGCAGTTTGAACTGGTGCAGCGGATCTTGGAAACCGAAACCCGCAGGCAGAACGATGCCGAAACGGTGGCCCTGTTTGCAGGATTTCTTTACTGTGGGGACTGCGGCAGCCGGCTGGTGCGCAGGTCGGCCAGCTATAAGGGAAAGCGGTACATCTATTATCAGTGCTCCGGCAGCAAGCAGAACAAGGGCAGCTGCACGAGCCATAACCTGCGGGATGAAAAGCTCTATAACATCGTGCGGAATGCGCTTCAGATGCAGATCCAGATCGTGATGGAGGAAGCTGAGTTTGTAGAAAGCATCCGGCAGGCTCAGCAGGAGCCATACCGTGTGCGGCGCATCGAACGGCAGATTCGGCAGCTGACTGCAGAAAAGGCCCATACACAGGGCATTAAGGAAAAGCTGTACGGAGATTATGCAGACGAAATCCTCACACGGGAAGATTTCCTGAACTACAACGAACTGTACAGCAAGCGAATCGAAGAGTATGACCGCAAAATTATGGAACTGGAAGCAGAACAGCAAAATCTACAGACTGCTCCAAACGCTTATCCGTTTTTGGACGTGTACCGCAAATATCGGAAACTGGAAGAAATCACCCGTCCGATGGTCGTTGAACTGATTGAGAAAATTGAAGTGTATGAGAGCAACCGGGTGGAAATTACATTCCGATTCCACGATGAAATCGCGGATCTGCTGGAAGAACTGCATCAAAAGCAGATGGGGCAGCATGAAGCATCTGCATGAAAGGAGAGGCTGACCTATGGCAAGAGTAAGCAAGAAAGTAAGTGCGGCGCAGCGGGAGGCCGAGAATTCGCAGCATCGTATCTGGAACACGGCAATTTACGCACGGCTATCCGATTTTGATGATGTACTTCGGGATACGGAATCACTGGAAGTGCAGATATCCTACATCAAGGAGTATATCAATCACCGGGATGACCTAATGCTGCTGGATGTGTTTGCAGACAAACGCTGTACGGGAACAAATTTTGACCGCCCAGAATTTGAACGGCTGCTGAAAGCACTGCAGGAGCGGAAAATCGACTGCATTGTGGTAAAGGATTTCTCCCGACTGGGCCGTAATTTCGTGGAAACAGGTCAGTATCTGGAACAGGTGTTTCCGCTGTTCGGCGTGAGATTTATTGCCATCAATGATAATTATGACAGCCTGAACAGCCAGAGCCGGGATGGGATGCTGGTGCCGATCAAGAGTATGATCAATGAAATGTACTCGAAAGATCTGTCCCAGAAAATCCAGTCGTGCTTTCGCTCCAAGGAAGCGAGGGGAGAAATCTATACCCCGGTTCCGTTCGGTTACAAGAGAAATCAACAGAATCATTTGATTCTGGATGAGGAAGTCAGCGATGTGGTGATGCAGATTTTCCTCTGGAAGAAATCCGGCATGAAAGAGCGTGAGATTGCAAAGAAGCTGTCCACGCAGGGAATCCCGACACCTTTTGCGCGCCGATGTCAGTTGGGTTATATGAGAAATACCTCACGGGTAAAGGACCCTGCATGGCAGCCAGCTTTCGTGACAAAGGTGCTGGAAAATCCAGTTTATACGGGAACCATGGTGTATAACCGCATTGCCTACGATGAAACGTATCGGAAAATCGGGCAGAATTCACGGGAAGACTGGCGCATGGTGCCGGACAGTCATCCGGCGATTATCAGTTGGGAATTGTTTGATGAAGTTTCCGCATTGCGGGAAGCCGAGCAAGCGGTCAAGGAAGAGCGGAAAAAGTGGTGCAGACAGCGCAGAAAGAACAATCCGAACATCTTCAAAGGCAGAATCTTTTGCAAAAAGTGCGGAGAAAAGCTGGTTTGTCATTGGCAAAGTGATGGCTCGCTGTATTTTTACTGCAAAGTCTGCCATGTTTCCATTTCAGAGAAAGACCTCTGGAACGGCATCCATAAGGAACTGCACCAGCGGTTAGAAGAACATAAGTACTTGAAAAAGATGATACAAAAGAATTCGGGGAAAAGCAACCTTGAAACAAAGATAGCAGCATTGAACCGTGAAATTGAACAGCTGTCGGGCAACATCGTTCGACTGGAATCGCAGAAGCGCAGCGGCTATGAGCAGTATGTTCTCGGAAAACTTTCAAAAGAAAAATTTCTGGAACTGAAGCAGGGTTTGGAAAATGAAATCACAACACCGAAACAGACAAAATCTGAAAAAGAGAAAGAACTTGCGTTGATCCAAAAAGAATTGCAGCAGAAAAAGCAAATTGCAGGCAACACAGAGGTTCTTTTGACGGTAGACAACCTGCTGCTGCAGTATGTAAAGAAAATTGAAGTGGACCGCAGGAAAATCACTTACACAGAATTTTTACTTTAATGAAAAAGGAGAACAGACAATGAAAGAGAAAATCTACGATGCCCGGACAGAAATGGAATATGTTTTGGTGGGTGATTATTATCTGCCGGCCTTGAAACTGCCACGGACCCGTCCGATTGGCCGCTGGGGGATGCTGCACAAGGCGTACCTGAAACTGCGAAAACCAGCCTATTATCAGAGCTTGCTGCTGAGCGGAAAACTGGATACTGTTTTAGCAAATGTGGAAGAGCAAGCAGCGGAACGACATGAGGTTTTGATTGAGCAGATGAGCCAGCAAGAGGGCATTTCGGAAAAATTGAAAGAAGAAAATCAGCTGGAATGGGTACGCCGCATGAAGAATCTTGAAAATCGTGCGGCAGAAATCGTAAAGGCAGAATTGATTTATACGCTCGAAGGACGGTGAAGTGCGCATGATTGGAACCTATTATCGACTTTCTCTTGCGGACGAGGATGTGGGGGCTGATAAGGCTGAAAGCAACAGCATTCAGGGCCAGCGCGGACTGGTAGAGGGGTACATCATGGCCCGCCCGGAACTGGCTGCAGAGCTGCGTCAGGAGTACGTGGATGATGGCTATTCCGGCACCTCTACGAGCCGTCCTGCGTTTCAGCGGCTGATTCAAGATGCGCAGGACGGAAAGCTGAAAACGATTATCGTAAAGGACTTCTCCCGGTTTGCCCGTGACTATATCGAAGCGGGCGATTATATGGAGCGCATCTTCCCGCTGCTGGGTGTTCGATTCATCTCTGTCAACGATGGGTATGACAGTGGGATGCAGGCCGGGAACGATGTGCGAGGGCTGGAAGTGGCCATCAAGAACATCATCAACGCATCCTACAGCCGGGACCTTTCTGCCAAAATCGCAGCAGCAGACCATGTGATGCAGAAAAAAGGAATGTATCTCGGAGGATACCGCCCGTTTGGATTCCTGCCGGACCCAAATGACTGCCATAAGCTGATCCTTGACCCGGTAGCCAGCAAGTATGTGCGGTTGATCTTTGAACTGGCATTGCAGGGCAACAAAACAGGAGCCATCGCAAAAATCCTGAATGAAAAGCAGATTCCGACCCCGGCAGCGTATCATGTGGCGAAAAATCATGTGTACAGCAAGCAGAAAGCATGGGATTTGCAGCGCAGTCATTGGACAAGCGGAACGGTTTACCATGTCTTGAAGAACGAAAAGTACAAGGGAACCTATGTGGGTGCAAAATTTATTATGCTTGTCCCCTGTAAGCATCGGGTCCTGCGCGCTCCGCTGGAACAGCAGGTACGAATTGAGGACAGCCATGCTGCCATTGTGACCCCGGAAGAATTTGAACAGGCACAAAAGGTTATTATGCTGCAGCACGGGAACCACCAAGCCGGGAACTACACAAAACACCAGTATCCGCTGAAAGGCAAGGTCTACTGTGGTTACTGCCAGAAATTGATGAAATACCGTGTTCTCAAGAAACTTGGCCCCTCGTTTAATTGCAGATTTTCGGCTACAGCGATGGGCAGTCCCTGCAAGCGAATCCCAATCTCTGAGAAATTGCTGGAAGAAATTGTCCGAAATGCGCTGACAGCACAGATAAAACAGGCAGAGCATATACTGGAAATCCTGCACGAACGGGAACGCAAAGCGTTGATCTGCTTCTCCGCACTGGAACGGCAGGAAGAAAAACTGAGTGCAGAAAAGGCAGAAATCGTAAAACAGCGTGTTGCGCTATATGAGCAGTATGCCGATGGAAACATGAGCAAGGAAGAATTCATCAGGCAGAGAGATGCCTATAGAGCACAGGAAGATGAACGGATGGAGCAGATTCAAAGGCTGCGTACCGAGAAAGACCAAATTTTCCTGCCAGTAAGGAAAGATGCTGATAATTTGCAGACTGTCATAAGTACTGTGGAAGAAGCAGGCGATGTGATGCATCTGTCACAGAATGTGGTAGAAACCTTTATTGACCGCATCGAGGTTTTCAACAATGAGCGTGTGAAAATTCGTTTTACATTTGCGGATACATTGAACAGCTATACGGAAAAGTGAGCGCAGCGATTTCCTGATTTAAGGTAAATACAGAGTTCCGGTAATCAAAAAAGCGGAGGCTCGCATAAACCACAGACAGCACCCAGGAGGATTCGAGGGTGCGTCTGCAGCTTATGCGGGCCGTTTTATTTTGTGCTTTTACTGCGAAAAAATGTTAAATTCCAAGACTGACAAGAGTGGCCTTTAATTCTTTTGCCATGCGGATAATGACAGTCTGTTCGACTTCGCTACAGTCCAACAAGAGGCGATGCAAATCGGAATCAGAAGAGGAAATCGAATAATCAAGACTGTCAACCAGTAACTCATCGACAGAAATGTGTAGAACGTTGGCAAGATTAATCAGGATTGGCAAACTGGGAGTCTTAGCACCGCTTTCAAGATAAGCAATATATTCACGACTACAGTCGGTTAAATCAGCGAGCTTTTCCTGAGTCATATTGAACTTCAAACGATAGAAACTAATTCGTTTCCCCAAAGCAATACAATTAATGGACATACAAAACATTCCTTTCAAATGCCCCACATAAGCCAGTACTATTATTTTAGATTTGCAGCACTATAACAATAGAGAAAAAAACCGAATGTATAGCTCAGAATTCGGTGGGCACACCCCCAGCAGGTGTGTATTCTGAGGGCAAAATGTAAACTGTTGGTTTACATTTTTGGGCACGTGTAAACTGGCGGTTTACAGAAAAAATCATCTGATAAGTGTATAATAAGAGCATAGAATCGAACTGCATGATAAAACGGATGCAGACGCAGAAAAAAGCCTACTGGCGCTGCATAGTGGGGCACAGACTACCCATTTTCGGTCTGAAGAACTGTATAAAGAAAAGGCTGGATGTATGGCTCGCATAAGAATACTTCGACTTATGGAAAAATGAATCAAGAAGAAGCAAAAAGGCAATCCATATAGAGGTCAGAATTCTTAATCTTCCTCTCTAGCATAGGTGGCTTCTGAGACAAAAATGTGAACCAGCAGTTCACATTTTGAGGAACAAGTGAACTGCTGGTTCACAGAAAAAGTAATCTGATAGGCGTATAATGGAAGCAGAAAATGAAATTGCAAAAATGGGGCAGGTGAGAACAAAGTGGAGCAGTTACTGACGCTGTACAGCGAAGTTCAGTCAACGGATGTACGGTGGCTGTGGTACCCCTTTATTGCAATCGGAAAAATCACACTGCTGCAGGGTGATCCCGGAGATGGAAAATCCACCATGATGATGAATCTGATTGCAGAACTTTCAACGGGTGGTAAGACCCCTGACGGGTGCAAAATTGGTGCGCCGCAAAAAGTGATTTATCAATGCTCCGAGGATGGTGTTTCAGATACGATAAAGCCTCGTCTGGAGCGTTGCGGAGCAGACTGCAGGAAGATCGCTTTCATCAATGAAGAAGTCTATAACGGCCTTACATTGGATGATGAGCGCATCCGTCAGGCAATCATTGAATTCCGGCCGCGATTGGTCGTAATCGACCCGATTCAGGCTTATCTTGGCAGTGATTCCGATTTGCAGATCGCAGGCAGGGCGCGAAAGCTGATGCGCCGCCTTGGAATGTGGGCTGCTGGCTATGATTGCGCCATCGTTCTGATTGGACACCTTAATAAAAAAGAAGGTTCCAAAGGGCTGTACCGCAGCCTCGGCAGTATTGACGTTGTGGCAGCGGCGCGAAGTGTTCTGCAGGTGGAACGGGACACAGAAAACCCTGACATAAGAATCGTACATCAAATCAAAAACAGCCTTGCACCTACGGCAAAAGATATTCGTTTCTCTATTTCTGCCGAAAGCGGCTTTCAGTGGCTGGAATGTAAACCACAATACAATGAAAAACAACTGCAAGACACAGAACCCAAATTTGAGTCTGAACAGCAGAAAGCTGTCTACTGGATCAAGCGTTTCCTTGAAAAAGGTGATATGAGCGCGAATGAAATGTATTGCCGACTGGACAATGAGGGTGTCAGCAAACGAGTAGCACGGATGGTAAAAACGGAAATGGGAATCCACTGCTACCAGAAAAAGCGGAGATGGTATTGGAGTGTTCAGCCGGAAGAAGGTACTATGAATGAATCGTAAGTATAAGGTCGGCGGCTATGTGAAACTTGCAAAACTGTGGGAACGCTCTAAGGATGCAGCGGTGGCCTATCATAGTTCCTATTATGCTGAAAAATTCAGGGATGATGCAGATAAAAGGCTGGTTGGTGTCTATATTGACATCACAGGAAATAAGGAAATTTACAAGCGCCCAGAAATGGTACATCTGCTTCAGGACTGCAAAAAAGGAAAAGTCAATCTGATTTTCTCGCAGACAAGAGCCTACCTTGCAGCAAACACCTGTGATTTCTGTTTTTTGCTGCAATATCTGTTTGACATGCAGATTCGAGTGGACGTTGTTACGGATGACGACGACCAGAGAATCGACACCATTCTTGATGTTGATAACCAACGACAGAGCCTGAAAGAATTGGCTGAAAAATATACATCGATCCGAAGGAAAGATTATCTTGAGTGGAGAATCCGACTGGAAGATGAAATGACAAAGGCTGAAGAAAAATGAACGCAGAATACATCCTAGCAGAAAACGTTGAAGTGCTGCCGAGTGGGGCGGATTGGCAAAGCCGACATCTGGAATCTGAAAGGCGAAAAGCAGAGATTCGCGACAGAATCCATAAGCAGGCAGAACAGGGCCAGAAAACGGCAAAAGACTACTTTCGTCCAGCGAAACCGACACCGTCGATTTACGACAGCGACCTGAAGCGTGTAGCCGTTTATGCCCGTGTCAGCACTTCCAGCGAAGAACAGATTTCTTCCATTGAAAACCAGACTCTATATTACACCAAAAAGATTGCAGAAACGGAAAACTGGAATTTGCAGGATATTTACAGCGATGAAGGAAAATCGGGTACTTCACTGCGGAAACGTGATGCGTTTAAGCGAATGATGCGAGATGCCAAAGACCAGAAGATGGATTTGATTATCTGTGCCAGCATTTCGCGGTTTGCCCGGAATTTTTCGGATTGTATGACGCAGATCGCAGCATTGAAAACCATGCACCCGGCACATCCCATCGGTGTGTACTTTGAAACCGAAAATATCTATACGCTTAACCCGAATAGCCAGTACAACCTCGATATACAGGCACTTCTGGCGGATTGGGAATCGGGCAACAAGAGCCGCCGGATGATCCTTTCGTATGACCAGCGTATTATGACAGGCCAGTACCCAGTGGCTGACCTGATGGGGTATCGGCATACGAAGGATGGACAGCTTGTGATTGAGCCGGAAGAAGCAAAGACGGTACGTTTTATCTTTCTGGCGTTTATTCAGGGCTATGATTACGAACAGATTGCAATGATCCTGACGCAGAAGAAGCGCAGCACCCTGCGTGGCAGGCAGGAGTGGAATGGCATGATGGTGGCAAACATCATGAAAAATGAACGCCGCTGGGGTGATCTGGAAGCTAGGAAGAGTATCGTGGTGGACTACAAGCTGGGCAAGGTCACAAAGAATAACGGAAATCGCTGCTCTGCCTACGTTCCAGAACATCACGAAGCGATTGTTTCACCGGAAATTGCACGGGCTGCACATCTTGTGGCATCCAGCAAAAAGAAGTGCGGGGTGCAGGATATTGTGGTAATCCGGCAGGGAGCATTGAAAGGCTTTGTGGGTATCCATCCGAACTGGAACGGCATCAATGCCGAAAGCATCCGCAGCCTTTGCCTGAATGCTTATCTGCCGGAAGAGGTGATGAAACTGAACGATATAGCAGAGATGAGGGCTGGGGCAACGCTGGGAAAGGCACTTCAATCTGAATACCTGACGGTTTCAGGCACTTGCTTTATCAACCAGAGCAGCCCGGTCATAACAATCTCAAAAAATGGAATCTGTTTCAGCAAAGCGTGCCATACCCGCTTGGACGACTGCGAGCATGTGGAACTGCTCTATCATCCGATTCTGCAAGTCGTGATCCTGCGAAAAAGTAATCCTGACGCTTCAACAGCGATACATTGGGGAAATAAGGATAAGATTTGCAGCAGCTTTTCATCCAGGGCATTTTCAGGGGTGATATTTGAAGCAATGAACTGGAAGTGGAGTTGTCGTTACCAGTGCCGTGGTATCTGCCAGGAACGGGAAAACGCAAAATTCCTGCTCTTTGAGTTGGATGAGTCCCGGATTTTGATTGGGAAAAATCATTATGAACAGGCTGAGGGATACTCGATGAACCTGGAATGCAGGCTATATCGGCGTAAGTGGGTTCAGAGCATTACGGCCCGTGATGTGATGGAATCCGGCCAAGTCGTAGAAAACCCCATGATTGGTGCAATTCCAAGCAGAAATGAAGTTCAACGTGAACTGGATGACCTTTTAATGTCGATGTAGGAGGATTTGTGAAATGGAAGAAAAAGGTAGGGATCAGGAACTGAGCGTTCGGGAAATCTCCTTGATTCGTGAGTTAACGCAGATACGAAAAGAACATAAAAGAGAACTGGAGTACGAAAAATTTGATGGGTATGAGCTGCCGCCGCGTACACAATTTTCCATGCTGAATAAGCCAGCAGTGAGCATAAAGTATGGCGTTATGAAATTTAATATGGCCTGCATCCGGCTTTTTGAAGGAATCAAGTATGTTCTTCCGATTTTGCATCCAAACAAGAAACGGCTTGCATTGATTATGTGTCCGGAAGAAGACAGCGCGTCTGTTGAATGGGCAAGACAGAAGGACGAAAACTGGGTGAATAAGGATATTACCTCTTTGGAATTTGTGGAAAATATCTTCAAAATCATGAGTTGGAACC
>OINX01000320.1_pt1 | contig 11983 bp, 7 predicted proteins | sample 1585431 | NCBI WGS metagenome assembly OINX01 (sample SAMN02674697, study PRJEB24791) | human gut metagenome, SKBSTL033 | isolation source: stool | host: Homo sapiens | place: USA | reverse complement strand
ATGAAGCGTTACAAGTACAACGGCACCCTGAATTTCAACTACTCGAACGTCCGTGTCGGCGACAAGGGCGAACCCGACTTCCTCCAGCAGAACAACTTCCAGCTCTACTGGCAGCATACGCAAGACCCCAAAGCCAATCCGGGATCGACCTTCTCCGCATCGGTCGATTTCCGTACCAGCGGCTACAACCGCTATTCGGCTACCAGCCTGAACGAAGCGCTCCAGACGCAGACAAGTTCGACGATCTCCTATTCGAAAAGCTGGCTCGGCACACCGTTCTCCCTTTCGGCCAACATGTCCGTTTCGCAGAACTCGCAGAGCGGAACGCTCTCGATCGCCCTGCCGAACGTCGTCTTCAACGTTTCGACCTTCTACCCCTTCAAACGCAAGGAGGCGATGGGCAAGCAGCGGTGGTACGAAAAGATTTCGCTCCGCTACACCGGCAAGTTCAACAACAAGGCCAACGCCAAAGAGTCCGAAATCTTCACCAAGGAAACACTCCAGAACATGCAGTACGGCTTCGAGCATAGCATTCCCATCTCGGCGACGTACAACATCTTCAACTATATCAACTTCGGACCTACGATCAACTACACCGAAAAGTGGTATTTCAAAAAACAGGAGCAGGTTTGGAACCCGGTGCTGAACCGCATCGACAAACTCGACCCGGAGTACGGGTTCTACCGTCTGTACAACTACAACTTCAGCCTGCAGGCCTCGACGATCATCTATGGCCGCTACGAGGCCAAGAAGAAAACGCGCAAGATACAGGCGATCCGCCACACGATCACCCCGACGGTGAGCTTCTCCTACGCCCCCGACTTCTCCAAGCAGAAATACGGCTACGTAAAGACCGTGCAGAGCGATACGCTGGGTAATTTCAAGACCTACTCGCCTTTCGAAGGGAGCATCTTCGGCGTGCCCAGCTCCGGTCAGTCCATGGCCATCAACGCCTCGCTCTCGCAGACGCTCGAAATGAAGGTGCTCAGCAAACGCGATACCTCGGGTATGAAGAAGATCAAACTGATCGACGAACTCCGCATCGGACAGGTATCCTATAACTTCCTGGCCGACTCCATGGGACTTTCGAACATCCCCATTTCGCTGCGCACGACCGTTTTCCAGAATTTCGGCATCAATATCAACGCTACGCTCGACCCTTACCGGGTCACCCCGCAGGGCCAGCGTATCAACAAACTCTTTTTCCCGGGCCGTGTGGTATCGGCCAGCACTTCGTTCGGCTATACGTTCCAATCCCGCCAGGACAACTCCACCCCGGCGATCAACGACATCAACAGCGCCCCGGTCGATCCGGCCTACGCCAATCCTTTCTACGACCCTTACGGGCAAATGAACCCGGCCCTGCGACGGCAATACATGACCCAGGCCTACTACGACTTCTCGCTACCCTGGAACCTGGGATTCAACTATACGATCAGCTACTCCGCATCACCGACCAACAACGGCACGACGGGCTACCAGAAAAACATCACCCAAACGCTCGGCATCAACGGCAGCGTTACGATTCTGCCAAAAATGGGTGTAACAATCCAGGGCGGTTACGACTTCCAGGCCAAGGAGCTGACTCCGGCCTCCATCACCATTACACGCGACCTGCATTGCTGGCAAATGTCGTTCGCGTGGGTCCCCTTCGGCCACTATCAGAGCTGGAGTTTCAACATCGGCGTCAAAGCGGCTTCCCTCGCCGACCTGAAATACGACAAAAGCCAGAGCATGTTCGACAATTTATACTAAATTTCGGACGCTTTCACGCATAATCCGCATCGAAATATGAAGATTCGATGAATTTTGGATTCTTTCTTGTTCCTTAATTGAATATTGTCTATATTTGTGGTAGCCCATAACCAGGACACGATGTAAAAACTCTCAAACATAATACCTCTATGATTATGAAAAAACACTACGAATCTACGGTTAAGGGGGGGGGAACTTCGTACTCCGCTCCTTCGGTTGAGATCCTCAGCATCTCGATCGAGAAAGGTTTTGCCAACAGCACTGTCCTGGACTATGGCGGAGCCGGCGAAGCAGGCGGCAGCGTTAATGACACCGATTACGGAGAATACTAACAAACACATCCTACGACTATGAAAACTTTTTTCAAATCCATTTTGGCTGTCGCAGTGTGTGCATCTCTGTTCGTAGCCTGTTCCAAAGACGACACGGTTTCCGACCCGTCGAACGGTCGTAAAGTAACGATGACGGTCACCGCATCGTCTGAACTCGAATCGGCATCCGGTTCCCGTACGACGTATGATCCCCTGACGGGGAAAATCTCGTGGAACGAAACCGGCGAATACCTTCAGGTGTTCGAAACGGCCGCCTCCAAAACCACATACGCCAACTCGCAGGAAGGTACGGTAAGCGACGGCACGGCGAAATTCGCCGTATCGTTCCCGGAGAATACGAACACTCCGCTCGTTTATAACGCGGTTTATCCCGCCTCGGCATGGATTACGTCCAACAATACGGATATTACCAACATGAAAGTCGTCACACGCACATCTCAACAGCCGACCGCTACGAGCTTCGATTCGAACGCGGACCTGCTGATCGCCAAATCGATCTCGCTGGAGAGTCAGCCGACCGAACTGCAAATGAGTTTCGGCCGTGCCGTCGCCATCGGTAAGATGACGGTCAAGAACCTCGCATCTGCGGAAAGTGTCCTCGGCGTCAAATTTACGGCTCCCGACAAAAAAGTCACGGGCCGCAGCTATGTCGATATGACGGCAGGTACCATCAAGGAGTATGGCTATATTAACAATTTCGCCGATAACGTGACGTTGAACTACTCTTCGGAGATGAACATCACGGCCAATAGCGAAGCGGGTATGACGGCTTATTTCACCTGCTTCCCGTTCGAGGTGGCAGCCGGTGAAACCTTCACCGTTACGGTGACTACCGCAACGAAGATCTTCACCAAGACGGTAACCGTTCAGGAGGGGCGGGCCCTGGCTTTCGCAGCAGGCGACAGTTCGACTTTCGCGGTCGATATGACCGACGCTGCGGAAGAGACAACCGAAACATTGAGCGGCGACTACGTCATCACGGCGACCCAATCCGAAATAACCTATGCAATGAGTTCTCTGGCTGACGGTTCTCGTTTGGCCCCCGTAGTGATTACACCGTCAAATCCCTACAAAACGGGTGATGAAACCCTCATTTGGACAATTACCAAATCGGGTGACAACTACACGATCAGTCAAGGCAAAAACTACCTCTCCTGGGAAAGTGACAACAGCGCTACGATCTCTACGGAGGCTTACGACTTGATAATTACCAAGGACAAGGACAAAGGCACTTACCAAATCGCATCGGCAGCGACCCCTTCCCGTATTTTGGCGAAAAATAATACAGCAAACCTCGGTTTCGGATTCTATACCGGCAGTCAGACAAAAGATCTGACCCTGATCCCTGCCGAATACGTCAAGTTGCCTCAAATCACGTTGGATCCATCCACCCTGACACTGTCTTATAACGATACGGAAACTCACTATATCCCCGTTACGTTGAAGAACGCCGAAACGCAAGACGTTTCCGTCGCTATTTACGACGGCACTGAAGGAACCGAACAGCCGGACTGGATCACCACAGGTGATTACAACGGCAGCGAAAATCGCCTCGAAGTCGCAGCCACAGAGAATACGGTCGCAACACCTCGTACAGCACGCATCGTTCTTACCGCCACTACTTCACTGGGTACAGCCAACGCGACATTGCTCATTACCCAGAACAGCAAGCCGGAAGGCGGTGTCGGAGAAACTTGGACCTACACCTTCGAAAGCGCGGATAAAGACAAGATCGCTGCCGGCTTAACAGTAAACGGACTGACATGGACTGCAAGCAAAGCGCCCACTGCATTCGATACCAATAGCGGGATACGCGGTCTTTCCTGGTCGAAACCCAGCGGTGTCACCATAAAAACGTCCGATTATACCGGAGGAATCAAAAAAATCACGTTGGTTATGTCGGCAAATACGGCAAACTTAAGTACCGTGAATGCAACCGTCGGTGGACAAGCACTCGGCGAAAAGATCTCCTTGGCAAAAATGAATAACCAGGAGTATGTCGTCGAATCGGAAACTCCGCTGTCCGGCGAGATCGTCCTTACGTTAAACACCGAATCGAGCGGCAAGTCGTTGATGATTAAAACCATCACGATCAACTGAAACTCGGGAGAAGGGGGAGGCGATAATCCTTCCCCAGACCCTACCCCGGGAATTGCCACACCGAACGTAAGCGACATAACTTCGAGTACAGCGAAGGTTTCCAGTAGTCTGACCGACGCCGCTTACGCAACCGAGGTGCAGTTCTTCTATTCCGCAACGAACGGCAGCGACACGGGAAGTGTCGTTGCCGCTGTTGTCGGAAACGAAGCGACCGCCAACCTCTCCGATCTTCTGCCCGCAACGACAGCCGATGAGACGATCACGCAGACGGTTTATCCCGCCTCCGGATCGCAGCGCAACTACACGATGTACTACGACAAATCGACCTACACGGCTTACTGGGTAGCCTATCCGCTCGCAAAAGGACACATGGGAAACGGACGTTCCGACAAATGGCAGCGCAATCCCGGACTGGCCGAATCCGAACAGATCAACGTCTGGTCGAGCAGCTACGGGGTCAATCTCGGAGCTACCACATCGGACGGATATGACAGTTCGAAAGAGTTCTACGCCCGGGGGCACCAGATACCCAACGCCGACCGCAACGGTTCGGACGAATTGGTCGTACAGACCTATTACGCAACCAATTCCACGCCGCAGATTCAGAACAAATTCAACGGCGGTATTTGGCAGCAGCTCGAAAGCGGCGTCCGAAATATCGCTGCGACTACGGACACGGTATATGTGGTGACGGGCGCTATTCTCCAGACCGCAGGCAACCACGAAGCGATCACCTGGATCACACCGAAGTCGGACAGCAAACGATGCCCCGTACCGAACTATTACTACAAAGCGTTGTTGAAAGTCCGGCGCGACGCGTCGAACAAAGTGACGTCGGCCATGACGATCGGTTTCTGGATGGAACACAGGGAGTACTCGAACGATAGCTACACGAACTATGCGACTTCCGTCGCCGAGATCGAACGGCTCACCGGCTTCGATTTCTTCGCCAACCTGCCTGCCGACATTCAGGCCGCAGCGGAGCAAAATTCGAACTGGAACACATTCGCATCGTTCTAAACGGGCGAAAAGATCTCCGACACGACAAAACGACACGCATCATTCTATTTGATGCGTGTCGTTTTGTATTATCCATACATCCGAACGGCTTATTCTTCCGAAAAATAATTATCTTTACGAATTGGAAAATCGCCGAATCCGAAAACCGACACTCGAAGCGGATGCAACGAAGAGGCGGGAATATTCCGCCGCCTCCAAAGGAGGCAAACCGCAAATATCCGATCGACGAGGCCCGCGACTGCCCGCGAGGTCCTGCCGAACGCAGAAAACGAAAAAAACACAAAGTCAAAGCCAGGTTCTCCGTCCATTTCCCGCGATCCGGCTCCGTTATGCTACGACTCAAGTCCGAAAACCTCCGGTCGAAACTCCGGCGCATGCCCCTGCTCCGCGCATTGCCGCCGCTCGCGGCCGGCATCCTGCTGGCCGACCACTACGTACTGCCGCTGTGGTTGTTAGTAGGCGGATTCCTCGTCTGCGGTATCCTGGCACTGCTCGCCGACGACCGGGGCGCAAACCTCGCCACCCTGGGAGCCATTCTGCTTTTCGGCATGACCGTCACCGAACTGAGACACACTCCCGCTCCGCCGACCGGCACTCCGGGCGAATACGAAATCGTCGTCCGAGAACGCCTCTCCGAACGGGAAGGCAAAACGGCCTCCGGCACAACGATCCGCGCCCGGCGGAACTCCGCAACCGGAGAATGGCTCCCTGCTGCCGGAAACCTCGTGGTGCGATGCGACTCTTCGACCGCACTGAATCCCGGCGACCGAGCCGTCGTACGCGGCAAAATCTACCCTTTCACCGCCCGTCACGGCGGCTACGGACGGCTGATGACCCGCCGGGGATACGTCGGCACCCTCTACCTGAACCGCTCAAGCCTGCTGCTGAGCGACACCCTGCACCGGGAGCTTTCCCCGAAGCACCTCTCCCTGTTCCTGCACGAACGGGCCGTCGCACGGCTCGACCGTCTGGCCCTGGCACCCGACGAACAGGCCCTCTGCAACGCTATGACGGCCGGGGATCGACGCTCGCTTTCCCCTGCACTCCGTGCGGCCTACTCGCGCAGCGGGACCTCGCACCTGCTCGCCGTCTCGGGATTGCACGTGGGCATCGTCTTTCTGCTCGCCAACCTGCTGCTCTGGTGGCTGCCGCTCTTCCGACACGGACACATCCTGCGCAATATCGCGGTCATCCTGCTCATCTGGCTCTATGCCGCCACGACGGGATTCCCGCCCAGCGTCGTCCGGGCCGCGCTGATGTTCTCCGTCCTGCAATTCGCCCTGGCCTCGTCGTCGGAATACGTCGGGATGAACACACTCGCCGGCGTAGCCTTCGTCATGCTGCTCTTCCATCCCGATTACCTGTTCGACATCAGCTTCCAACTCTCGTTCATCGCCGTCGCCGGCATCATCGCCTGGGGACTCCCCCTCTGCCGCCTCCTGCGAACACGCCGCAAAAGCATCGATATGCTGACCGCAACCCTCGCCATCGGATTTTCAGCGTCCGCTGCGACCGCACCCCTTATCTCCCATACCTTCGGCCAGATCTCGGTCGTCGGGCTGGCACTCAACCCCGTCGTCATCCTGCTCTCCTACGTCGTGGTCGGTAGCTGCACGCTCTGGCTCGTGATCCCGGGAACAGTGCTCGCACCGCTCTTCTCGGTCGTCGCAGGATTCGCAGCCCGGGCACAGAACGAACTGATCCGAGCTGCAGCGGCACTTCCGGCAGCCGCCCTCGACATCCGGCTCACGACGACCCAATGCTGGATCGTTTACGGACTTTTCATCTTCGCAACCCTGCTCCTATGGAGCGCCGAACGGAAAAAATCGGTATCTTCGCTCCCGGAATGATGACTCCGGAACAATACCGACTGCTGCTGACTCCCGAAGTGCGGCGTACCGTCGAAGAGCAAATCGGCCGCGACCCTGCGGCGATCGCCCTCGACAAGCGTATTCCGCATGCGGCACTCGTCGCCACGCAGGTCAAATACCTCGCGCGGGCGCGGACGAAACTCCCCTCCTACTACGAAGCCCGCTGCATCCTCCCGCCGCTGGCTTTCGAACAGGCCTCGAGCGAGGCGTGCGCGGCCCGCAAGAGTTGCAGCGGGGAACGGGTGCTCGACCTTACCTGCGGACTGGGCGTCGATGCCCTCTACCTCTCGAAACGCTTCCGCGAAGTCATCACCCTCGAACGGGATGCGACGCTGGCGGCCGTCGCCGGAGAGAATTTCCGGCGGCTGGGCGCAACGAATATACGGGTTATCAACTCCTCCGCCGAGGCGTTCCTCGCCTCGACCCGGGACCACTTCGACTGGATCTACGCCGACCCCGACCGACGCAGCGCCGAAGGGCGCAAGCTGGTGCGGCTGGAGGATTGTTCTCCCGACATACCGAAGCTGCTGCCGGAACTCCGTCGCATCGCCCCGAACCTCTGCGTCAAGAACTCCCCGCTGTTCGACGTCGGCGAAACATTCCGGCTCTTCGGTCCCTGCCGCACGGAAGTGGTGTCCCTGCACGACGAATGCAAGGAAGTCGTCGTCTATGCCGACGGAACCGGCCCCCTGCTGACGGCCGTTGCGCTCGAACTGGGAGAATTTTCCTGCACGCCGGCCGAAGCCCGTGCAACTCCCTGCGACAAGCCCTTCGATCCGGCCGCTTACCGCTGGCTGCTGATCCCCGACGTAGCGCTTCAAAAAGCCCGGCTGACGCCGACCTACCTGCAAGGCCACGCCGACATCTGGAGCCCGAACGGTTACGGATTCGCAGCGGAAAAGTCCGAAGACACATTGGGCCGCTGGCTAGAGATCGAACGGATCGAGCCCTACAACCCCAAGCAACTGAAACGGGAGCTTTCCGGCAGCCGGCTGACGATTCTGAAACAAGATTTCCCGCTCACGGCGGCTGAAATCGCCGCACGGCTCGGCATACGCGAAGGCGGCGAGCGACGGATCGCCTTCACGAAAATCGGGCAGGATTATTGGACGATCCGTCTAAAATAGCTATCTTTGAGAAACGTCCCGAAATGAAAGTCAAGAACGTCTTCACCTACTTCACGGACACGATCCTGCGGCGCAACGCAAACTCCTACCGCAATCCCCGCGTCCGGTGGGCCGTCAGACAGTACAAGCTGCTGTTCTACACGGCACGCGGCCTGATCGCCCACGATACGATCGTGCGCAGCGCCGCCCTGACGTTCTATACGCTCATCTCGATCGTCCCGATCCTGGCGCTGGTATTCGCCGTAGTCAAGGGATTCGGGCTTCTGGACGGCCTGATCGACGATCTCTACGCCCTTTTCCCGCAAAACGTCGAAGTATTGGACTACATGGTGGAATTCGCCCGCAAAGCCCTCGCCAATACGCAGGGCGGGCTTATCGCCCTGGTCAGCGTCGTAACCCTTTTCTGGGCCGTCATCCGGGTTTTCGGGTCGGTGGAGAGCGCTTTCAACAACATCTGGGAGGTTCAGTCCTCGCGCAATATCGCCCGCCAATACCTCAACTACATCGTCATCGCGATGGTCGCCCCGATCCTCTGGCTCGTGGCCAGCACGATGGGAGGTTATCTGCTCCGGTTCTTCGACGCGGGGAATACGTTCCTCGGCATCCTTCTTTCGAAACTTTCGGCCCTGGTCATCATCTGGGGCAGCTTCACCCTGATCTATGCCGTCGTGCCCAATACGAAAGTCTTGTGGCGCAGCGCTTTCATGGCGGGTATCGTCGCAGGAACGGTCTTCATGCTCTTTCAGTGGGGCTACCTCTATCTGCAAGGATGGATGACCTCCTACAACGCGATTTACGGCAGTTTCGCAGCCCTGCCGCTCTTCCTGTTATGGCTGCAAATCTCGTGGGAAATCCTGCTCTTCGGCGGCGAACTCTCGTTCGCCTACCAGAATATCGACCGTTTCGCCGAAGAGCGCGAATCGCTCGGCATCAGCAACGACCGACGACGCCGGATCATCCTGGCCGTCATGCTCCAGGTCGTACACCGCTTTCGGGAAAACGAAGGGGCGCTCCCGGTCGATGAACTCCGCCGCCGACTCTCGCTGCCCACCCGCATCGTGAACGATGTCCTGCACCAGCTCGTGCGCACGGGCCTGCTGATCGAAATCCGGAATCCGGACGACGACCGCGAAGTGGCTTTCGCCCCCGGACGGGACATCCACGAAATGACGCTCTACAACATTTTCAGAACCATCGACAATTACAGTTCGACACGCCTCTACTTCGCCGCGACCGAAGAAACGCGCCGAATAGACCGCGCGCTCGACGAGCTTCAGACGGCCTGCCGTACAGCGGGCGACCGGCTTCGGCTCATCGACCTGGACGACGCAGTGAACGCCGCCCGCAAACCGGCTTCCGGGCCGCAGCCCGAATCGAAACACTCGGAAAGATGAAAAATATCGTCCTCATAGGCAGCGGCAACCTGGCCGAAGCGCTCGCCCGCGCGATAAGCCGCACGGAAGGAGCAACATTGCTCCAGATCTTCGCCCGCAACGCGAAACGAGGTACAGCACTCGCCCTCGAAAACGGCACCGCGTGGAGCTCCGATCCGCGCGAGCTGGCCGCCGCAGACCTCTACATCCTGGCCGTCAGCGATGCGGCGATCACCACGCTGGCCGAAAGCCTGCCCATACCCGCCGAAGCCGCTGTGGTACATACGGCCGGAGGCATCGGAATAGAGGCTCTTCCCGCACGCTTCGACCGTCGGGGCGTTCTCTATCCCCTGCAAACCTTTACCCAAGGCCGCAGCGTGGATTTTGCCAAAATACCTCTTTTCGTCGAAGGAAACGACGACTCCTTCACCTCGGAGCTCGAAGCGTTCGCCCGCAATCTGAGCCGCACGGTATATCGTGCCGACTCCGACCGTCGCGTACGCCTTCACCTGGCCGCGGTTTTCGCCTGCAATTTCGTCAATCACCTCTACGCATTGGGAGGCGAGATTTTGCACGGGACCGAACTGCCCTTCGACGTACTGAAACCCCTGATCGCCGAAACCGCAGCCAAAGCCGTCGATTCGGGCGATCCGCATCGGGTGCAGACCGGGCCTGCCGTACGCGGCGACCTGCCGACGTTGCGGCGGCACGAAGCCGCACTCGCTCACGATCCGCGACTGTTACGAATTTATGAATCATTAAGTCAAGATATATGGGAAACTTCAAAGAAGACATCGTAAAGACCGAAGCGTTCATTTTCGACGTGGACGGCGTAATGACCGACGGGGGAATCATGCCCCTGGTCGATGGGGATTTCATCCGAAAATACTATGCCAAGGACGGCTATGCCATCGCCTATGCGCTCCGTATGGGCTACAAAGTGTGCATCATCACGGGCGGACGGGGCGCAACGCTCGACCACCGGCTCAAAATGCTGGGAATCACAGATGTTTACCTGGACTGCATGGACAAAATATCGGCCATGCAGGATTTCTTCGCACGCCACGGACTCGATCCGGCGAACGTCATCTACATGGGCGACGACATCCCGGACCTGGAGTGTATGAAGGCAGTCGGAATCCCCGTCTGTCCCTCGGATGCGGCATCCGAGGTGATCGAAGCCTCGCGCTACGTTTCGGAGTTCGCGGGCGGGCACGGCTGCGTGCGCGACATCATCGAACAGGTACTCCGCGCCAGGGACGACTGGGCCCGCGATTCCCGGGGCATGCACAGCTCGAATATCGCCGCGTCGCGGTAAAACCAAAAAGCAACGAAAGGGGCTGTCTAAAACTGTTAGACAGCCCCTTTTTCATTTTTCAGAAACAGCAGGAATTAACCACAATCGAACCCTCTTCCTCCGGGAAACAGTTCCCGTGATCGGACACATTCCTCGGTTCCAAGAATTTATTTTTACTCAAGTCCAAAGAGGACAACCGGTTATTGCAACAATACAGCTTTCTCAAAATCGGATTTCCCGAAAGATCCAACGTAGTCAATTGGTTGTCATTACACCACAACGTTTCCAACACCGAATTATGCGACACATCCAACGTAGTAAGCAAATTTTCACCACACGACAGCCAATTTAACGACCGGTTGTGGGATACATCTAACGAGGAGAGCGAGTTCCTGTCGCACGAAATCCATGTCAGAGCCTTGCAACGAGATACGTCCAGTCGGCTCAATTTATTCATGGGACAATCCAATTCCTTCAAATTCGGAACAGCGCCGAGATTCAGACGCTCCAATTCATTTCTACTGCAATTCAAATATATCAAATCCCGGTTCCGACTGACATCCAAGGTTTTCAGCCAACAGCCCGAGCATTCCAACGTGTCGAGTTTGGTATTTTTACTAACATCCAGGGTTTCCAAACGGTTCTTTTTGACAAAACCATTTCCGCACATAAGTTTTTTCAGTTCCAAATTATGCGACACATCCAAACTCGACAGACTGTTTTCCGTGCACACCAACTCTTTCAACAGGGGATTACCAGTCACATCCAACGCTTTCAACGAGCGATTAAATGCACAATGCAAAACAGTCAGCTTCGGATTCCGATCCGTTTCCAATGCCACCAGCTCATTCAACATGCACCGTAACTCCATTAGCACCGAATTATGGCTTACATCCAAGGATTTAAGACAATTTCCCGAACAATCCAACTTTACCAAACGAGGATTCTGCGTCAAATCCAACGTCGATATCATATTCATACAGCAATTCAACTCCTCCAACAGCGGGAAATACTCGATTCCTGCTAAGGAAGCGATACCCCGCCTCGAACAATCTATCTTCGTCGCAGCCCGACCGGCAGGTGTTACTACGACCCGGCTCCCGTTTTC
>OINX01000319.1_pt1 | contig 11989 bp, 15 predicted proteins | sample 1585431 | NCBI WGS metagenome assembly OINX01 (sample SAMN02674697, study PRJEB24791) | human gut metagenome, SKBSTL033 | isolation source: stool | host: Homo sapiens | place: USA | reverse complement strand
TATCTACCATTGACCAGGCCATGATCCTGGAAAACCTGGGCGAACGGTTGATGCCGCTGCTGCTGATGGCGGTTGTGGCGCTGTGCGCCATTGTGTTTTTGGCATACGTCAACACCAAGCGCAGCTTTGACGAGATCAACCTGATGCTGCAGATGTTTGAGGATGCCGAGGCGGGCCGCACCATCCAGCGCCCCCAGCGCAAGGTAAATGATGAATATGACGTTATCATGAACAACATCCTGATGATATTTTTGAACAACACCTACCTGAATATCCAGCTGAAAGAAAAGCAGTACCGCCAGCAGAACGCCGAGCTGACCGCCCGGTGTGAGGAGCTGCGGAGCGAGCTGGACAAAATATCCACCGCCCCGCTGCGGCTGGATGTTCCGTCCGCACAGCCCGCGGTCCCGTTCCCGGAGACGGCTGCGCAGACACCGCCTGCTGCGGACCGTCAACCGAAAACAAAGCTGGAACACCTCGGCGACGAGGTCCTGGCTGAGCTTGCGAAGCTGATGCCGTAGCCCTCTCAGGCGCTTCGCGCCAGCTCCCCCAGAGGGGGGAGCCTTTTGCGGAGAGGTTCGACCCTGCGAGGAACTGAATTATGATTTTAGCCATTGACATAGGCAACACCACCGTCGCCCTCGGGGGCATCCGGGACGGACGTGTATGCTTTGTGGCCCACATGGACACGGTGCGCACCCGCACGGCGGCGGAGTACCGTGCCGAGATGGAAAAGGTGTTCTCTCATCGGAGACACCCGGAAAAGCCCATCCGCTTCGAGGGCGCTGTCCTCACCAGCGTCGTCCCCCAGATCACGGGGGCGCTGGCCGAGTGCGCCCGCCACTACACGGGCAAAAAGCCCGTCATCGTCTCGCCGGAGATCCGCACCGGGCTGCTTTATTCCATGGGCATCGCCGTTGGAATGCACGTTGTATTTCTGCTTCTGAATGCGCTGTTCCGCAAAGCTCTCAAGCTGGACGCCGTGGAGCAGGTCAATATCATTTACAGCAATGCCGCCGCGCTGGTCATCCCCATCGTGCAGGCCCTGCTGGGGGAGGAATATGTTGTCTACTCCTGCGCCTTTGTCATTGTACAGCTGGTGCTGCTCTGGACCCATGCAAGCGCCTGCCTGCAGGGGTCTGCCCGGCTGGAATGGCGCAAGCTCCTTACCAATGTCAATCTGATCGCCATTGCAGCCGGTGCTCTGCTGTACCTGCTGCACGTCTCGCTGCCCGCCCCGATCACCAGCACACTGAGCAGTGTCGGCAATATGATCGGCCCCATGGGAATGCTGCTGGCAGGCATGGCCATTGCGGAAGTGCCCCTGAAAAAGGTTTTCTGCACCCCGCGCAACTATCTGCCGGTATTTCTGCGTCTGCTGGGTGTTCCGCTGGTCATCGTTCTGCTGCTTTGGGCAGTTCACGCATCCCTTTGGATCCCGGACGGCAAGCCCATCCTGATGACGGTCTACCTTTCTGCCATTACCCCCGCCTGTGCAACGGTCACCTCCATGGCACAGCTCTATGACCGGGATGCTTCTCATTCCAGTGCGATCTATGTCCTGAGCACGCTGCTTTCCATCCTGACCATGCCGCTGATGATCGGGTCGTTTGAGCTGTTGCTCTGAAATACGAAAAAAGGCCGTCCGGCACCGCAGCAGGGCAGCCTTTACAACTACAAGGATGTGTCTCTATGAAACTCAAACAATTCATTCAGCAGGAAACGGTCCTCACCGCAGCCGCTGTGCTGGCCGTTGTCTCCGCCTTCTTTGTTCTGCCGGATGCGCAGTATCTCGGCTACATCGACCTGCGCACGCTGGCGATTTTGTTTTCCCTGATGACGGTCATGGCCGGGCTGCGGCGGCAGGGCTTTTTTGATGGACTGGGCCGGGCATTGCTGTCCCGTACCCACAGCACCTTTCAGCTGACGCTGGTACTGGTCGGGCTGTGCTTTTTCGGAAGCATGTTCATCACCAACGATGTTTCCCTGCTGACCTTCGTTCCCTTTACGTTCGTGGTTCTGAGCCGTCTGGGAGCGGATGTCCGCCGCTCCCTTCTGATCCCGGTGGTCTGTATGCAGACCATTGCGGCAAACCTTGGCAGTATGCTGACCCCCATCGGCAACCCGCAGAACCTCTATCTTTACGGAAAAAGCGGCATGAGCATCGGGGGATTTGTTCTTCTTATGCTGCCCTACACCCTGGTCTCTCTGCTCCTGCTGCTGGCTTGGGCAGCGCTGGTCTGCCGGAAAGCCTCTGCCGCCCTCTCCGTGGACGAGCTTGTTTCTTCTTCTGCATCTCAGGGAGATCAGAAGATCATCCTGCTGTATCTGGTTCTGTTTGCCGTCTGCCTGCTGTCCGTGATCCGGGTACTGCCCTATGGCATTGCCTTTGCCGCTGTACTCGTCTGCGTTCTTTTTGCAGACCCGCACACCTTACGGGCAGTGGACTATTCCCTGCTTTTGACCTTTGTGGCTTTTTTCATCTTCATTGGCAATCTGGGGCGCATTCCGGCCTTTTCCGGCTGGCTGCAGGAGTTTCTGACCGGCCGGGAAGTTCTGGTGGCGGTTCTTGCTTCGCAGGTCACCAGTAATGTTCCCGCCGCCCTGCTGCTGTCCGGGTTCACGGCAGAGACACAAGCCCTCATCATCGGCACCAATCTCGGAGGTCTTGGCACTTTGATCGCATCCATGGCCAGTCTTATTTCCTACCGACAGATCGCACGGGAGCTGCCACAGGGGAAGAAGCAGTATTTTGGGCTGTTCACCCTGTCCAACCTGATTTTTCTTGCGATCCTGCTGGGTGTGTGGTTTTTGCTCCGCTGAGTGTGGCAGATGACTTATGGTTTTTCTATAAAGCTAAAAAAGGGAGTTCCGTCACGGACGAAGGTCCGGGCAGAACTCCCTTTGGTTTTATCGTATGGTCAGAATGCCGGTGCCCACCGGCACCTCCAGCAGCTTGCCGGAAAAATGCTCCGGGATTCCGGACAGTGCCTTTTCCAGATAGGCGTCATTTTCCGCCTTGTTCATGTCCCACACCAGACAGCACACCGCTTTCCCGCTCAGGGTGGAGCAGGTGATCATACCATCATAAAAATTGTTGCCGCCCGTCAGCCGATAGGCGCTGCGAATCGCTTTTTTCGTTCCATGCTCCGTCCTCCTTACACTCTTTCACCGCTTTTGCGCCGTAACGCACAGCCAGCCCTTTTTATTTTTGTGGCTTTGGATCTGACAAAATCCTGCTTTTTCCAAATACTCTTTCAATGCAGTATCCGTATAGATGGTCATGCCATCGATGATCTGCGTCCATTTGTCGTCTTTTGTCGTTTCGCCGTTTGCTTCGTTACAGATGAAAAAGACCCCGCCGGGCTTCAGCACTCGATAAACCTCTCTGAAATTCTGTGCAAGCTCCGGCCAGAAGTAGACCGTTTCAAAGGCGGTCACCACATCAAACTGCTCCGCTTTAAACGGCAGCTCTGTCACGCTTGCCTGTTGCACGGCACACCGTCCTGCCGCAATGGCTCTGGCATTGACTTTTCGCGCTTTTTCCACACTGATAGCTGAGTAGTCGATGCCATGCACCTTGCCGTTGGGGCACAGTTTCAACAGCGTTTTAATGTTCGCTCCACCGCCGCAGCCGCAGTCCAGCACCATGGCATCCGGGGCAGGCTGTAAAAAACTCAGCCCCCATTCTGCCATTGCGCTGTGTCCAAAGTTCATCATAGCAACCATGATCTTCCCGCCAAGGCCTACAGGCTTGCGGGTGTTTTCAAAAAAGGACATAACGCCACCCTCTTTCTGTTTACCGTTCACAATGCAATGCTTTTTACCAGATGCGCCCACTGCACCGGATGACAGGCCAGCAATTCCTCGTGCCGCAAGTTAGGTAAAGCTAACTTTTTGTTCTATAAAAAGCCGCTTCTCAGCGGTCTTTCTGCCAAAATAATACGCCCTGCTGTTGCCTCTGTCAAGGAGTTTAGACATTTTCGGGTATTCCGAGAGAGATTTCGCTTTCGGGAACCCCCAACCGTCACCCCAGTGCCACATCCAGCACCATCATCACGCTGAAGCCCACCGCAAAAAATACCGTACCAACGTTGGAGTGCTGTCCCTGCGACATTTCCGGGATCAGTTCCTCCACCACCACATACAGCATGGCTCCGGCAGCAAAGCTGAGCAGATAGGGCAAAGCGGGCACCACGATGCCTGCCGCCAGAATCGTCAGCACTGCCCCGATGGGCTCTACGATGCCGGACAGCACGCCGCCCCAGAACGCCCGGCCCTTTTTCATTCCTTCCGCCCGCAGGGGCATGGAGATGATGGCCCCCTCCGGAAAGTTCTGGATGGCAATGCCAAGGGAAAGTGCCAGTGCCCCGGCGGCGGTGATCTGAGCCGTTCCGGCAAGGTATCCGGCATAGACTACGCCCACTGCCATACCCTCCGGGATGTTGTGCAGCGTCACCGCCAGAACCATCATAGTGGTGCGCTGGAGCTGGCTTTTTGGCCCTTCGGCCTGCAAGCTGTTCTGGTGCAGATGTGGGATGAGATGGTCCAGCAGCAGCAAAAACAGGATGCCCAGCCAAAAGCCTGCTGCCGCCGGGAAAAACGCCAACTTGCCCAGATCTGCAGCCTGTTCCATGGCCGGAATCAGCAAGCTCCATACCGATGCCGCCACCATCACTCCGGCGGCAAAGCCGGTCAACGCCCGCTGGATGTCGTCGCTCAGGGACTTTTTTAAAAAGAACACACAGCCTGCCCCAAGGCTTGTACCTAGAAAGGGAATTAGGATCCCCCAGAATGCGTCTTGTATCATGTAGTACCTCCTTGTGGTTATTCATGGCTAACTCCGCAAAAAGTATACTGCGCTCCGGCAAAAAGGTCAAGGGCTTTGCGGTATAGAGGATGCAGATCGTTTCCTGCATCGAAAATTCACCTCTGCAAACTTTCCGGTTTCTACTTGACAACGCCCGGTGGGAGTGCTATTTTTACATCGAAAATTTGTTTTGCCTAACCATCTGAGGGGTTTTTCCCCTGTATTTTTTGCGCCAATTGTTAGGCAAAGCTAACTATTTTTTCAAAACTGAGATAGAGGTGTGTTACCATGAGATTGAAAAAAGTATTTGCAGGTGCACTTGCGGCCGCTATGCTGGTATGCGCTGTGGCAGTCCCGGCCTTCGCTGCGGAAGAGGTGGAACAAGAAAACTGCCTGACCTCCAGCTATGTCCAGATGAACATCCCCTACGCCGACTTCTACAAGGCTGCCGGTGTGGACAACGCATCTGAGATCGACGCTGTGACCAGCGCCACCAGGAACAAGACCCGTGCAGGCAACCTTGCCGCCGGTTCCTACCACGTCAACGCGGACGGCTCCGACATCACCGGCGTTTCCTTCCCGGTCAAGGTACTGACCCCGTGGGCGCTGAAGAATGCAAAGCAGGTCACTGATGCCGACAACTACGACATTACCGTTACCCTGAAGGGCAAGGAATCCACCACCACCTACACCGGCGCAGATGCCTTGTTTGAGAACGAGAGCTACGCTTACTACAAGCTCAGTGAGACCCCTGCCTACTATCACCGCATCGTATAACCTGCTGAGCGGCAAGTGGGAGTTTGGCAAGGTCCACGCCACCGAGACCACCGTAGAGGGCACCACTGTGGAGCTGAATACCAACGGTCACCACACCACCTACGAGATGAAAATCTCCGGTTTTGATCTGGACTACAAGGCCAACAAGGTCTACGGCGTAGTTCTGACCACCGCCGATGGCAGTGAGTACGGCCTGCATCATGTGACCAACATCTGGCATGGTACCAAGCTGGGCTTCAATGCCGATGATCCTTACTTTGCATCCATCATCGGAAAGACGATTACTCAGATCACCTTCTACGCCGCCGACGGCGTGTATGTCCTGCCGGTCAATGTGGCGCTGTGAATACACGGGAAACTGCCTAATTTATTGTAAAATATAACACAAAACGGCAAGGTCGCTTGGCATCAGGCGGCCTTGCTTTTCCGTGTCAGGAGGAGTTGGAATGAACAAAAAACGATGCCATACACTGCTGCCGCTGGTGCAGCTTCTCCCGACGGTGGCGGCAGCGGCAGCTGTACTTTTTGCCCTGCCCCGCACCGTTCCGGTGCTGGCCGCCGTGCCGGAAAAGCTGACAACCGTGGTGGAGCAGCCTGTGGAAGCCGCTTCCTCCAAAGCGGAGGAAGAAACCCTGCCCAAGCTGCCCTATGCCGACGGCGTTTACGTCGGCTCTTCCCGGGGCTACGGCGGTGCCGTCCGAGTACAGGTCACCATGGAAAACGGCAGCATCACGGAAGTGGAGATCTTGGACGCATCCCACGAGACCAAGCAGTTTCTGCGGCGTGCCAAGCGGCTTTTGACCACCGTGGTGGAGACTCAGAGCTGGGAGGTGGATGCCGTTTCCGAGGCCACCTATACCAGCCGGGGCATTCTGGGCGCAGTGCAGAACGCCCTGACCGGCGAGGTGGTCAACAATCCCCTGCCGCCCCAGCCAAAGCCCGCTGCAACGCTTGTGGTGGAGGAATTTACGGCTCCCTCCATCTACTTGGACGGCATCTACACTGCCGAAGCCATGGGCTTTGAGGGGCAGATCACAGTGCAGGTCACGGTGGCAGAGGATAAAATTACCGATATCACGATCCTGAGCGCCGAGGACGAGGAGGAATATCTCTCCCGGGCAAAACAGGTCATCCCCGCCATTCTGGAGGGACAAAGCCCCAACGTGGATGCTGTTTCCGGCGCGACCTACTCTTCCACCGGCATCCTGAACGCGGTCAAGCTGGCGCTGGCAAAGGCGGCTGTTGCCCCGGCAGAGAAAACCGCTCCGGAGCAGACTGCATCGGAAGAGACGGCAGAGGAAACCGCACCGTCTGAAGCAGCAGAGCCCGGGGAAACGCCGGTCACCGCGCCCACCGTGGAGGTGGTGCAGCCGGAGGAAAAGAGCGCCGTTCCCGTGTGGCTCAAGGAAGTATGGCAGCAGCTTTTCTATGCAGATGCACCGGCATCCTCTGAACCGGAACCGGCATCTTCTGAGGAAGTGCTGCCGACATCCGAGCCGGCACTGCCGCCGGAAGAGACCGGGATTGAATCTGAAACGGAAGGAGCAGCAGAATGAAATACAAAAATTTTCTCCTCCGGGCGGTGAACCTGCTGCTAATTTTGGGGGTACTGTGGCAATACCAGCAGGTGGCGCTGATCCGGGCGGCAGCGGTAAGCCAGCGCAAGCAGGAAATTGCCGAAGTTGAAGCCTACAATGCTTCCGTTTTGCAGGCGCAGAGCGCAGCACAGGCAGAGCAGAGCGGCTACCGGGACGGCATCTATGAGGGCAGCGCCTATGGTTTTGGCGATGTCATTCAGGTGTCGGTGACTATCCAGAACGGAAAAATGACCGATATTGCGGTGCTGGATGCTTCCGGCGAGGATAAGCCCTACTATAAGCAGGCGCTGCCTTTGCTGGACGAGATGCTGGCAGTGCAGTCTGCTGAGGTGGATACCGTTTCCGGCGCTACCCTCACGGCAGAAGGACTTATCGGTGCGGTAGAGAACGCACTGGGAAAGGCGGCAGGATGATGGAAAAAACACAGGCAAAGCCTTTAACAGCGGCGCAGCAGCGTCAGCGGGACAAAAAGCGCCGTACATGGCTGCGCACCGGGGTGCAGTTGTTCTTCTTTGTGTCCATGCCGGGCGCATTTGTGGCCGGGTTTTCCGGGGTAAAACAGATCTTTCTGCACATCGGTGCAGGCGAGGTGCTCTCTGTGGACAGCTTCACACTTTCCCTGCTGGGGCTGTGCGGCTTCACCCTGCTTTTCGACCGTTTTTTCTGTGGATACGCCTGCGCCTTCGGCAGCTTGGGCGATGCCGTCTGGGCGCTTTCCGGGCTTATTCAAAAAAAGCTGTTCCACCGCAAAAAGCAGCTCCGTCTGCCGGAGCGGGCGGTGCTTTTGGGGCAGAAGGTCAAATATCTGCTGCTGGCATGGCTGGTAGCACTGTATGTGACCCGGCAGGAAAAGATGCTGACCGGCGCAAGCCCGTGGGAGGTGTTTTCCCGCCTGACGGCTCTGCATCTGCCGCCGGAGGGCTTTGGTGTGGGCATCGGGCTGCTTGTGCTCATTTTGCTGGGTATGGCGGTGCAGCCCCGGTTCTTCTGTCAGTTCCTCTGCCCCATGGGAGCGGTGTTTGCCCTGCTGCCGGTGCTGCCATTTGCGCGGCTGCACCGGCAGAGCGACGGCTGCATCCCGGGCTGCAATGCCTGTAAACAGCAGTGCCCGGTGTGCCTGAAGCTGGAGGAAACCAGCCTGCGCAGCGGGGAATGCATCGCCTGTGAAGCCTGCGTTGGCACCTGCCCCAAGCAGAACATCCACCGGTGGGATACCACTTTGTGCAAGCGTCTATGGCTGCCGGTGCTGGGTAAAGCGCTGCTCTTCTTCCTGCTGGGCTGCTGGCTGGGCTTTTGCCGATTCATCTGAACTAAAAAAGGAGGCTGCTGCGCAGGCTGATGCCAAGGGTGGAAAGGTTATGCAGCATGGCGCTGGTGGCAGGGGGCAGGATGCCCAGAGCCCCCAGAAGGATGAGGGCCGAGTTGAAGCTGAGCACCGGCTTTTCGCCCTGCAAAACCGACAGCGTTTTGGCGATGCTGGCAGGCTCTACGCCCAGTGCGTGAGCTGCCTCCGCCACGGTTGCCGAGGACTCGCTCAGCACAATGACATGGTCTCCCAAGCCTTTTTCTTCTAGGTCTGCTTTTGCTTTTTCAAAGGACATTTTCCCACTTCTCCGCTCTTATTCGGTAATAGCCCAGACCCGTGCGGGCAGACCAGTTGCACCTTCAATGCGGGGATAAGAAACGATGACCACCGCACCGGCAGGCTGAACTTTATCCAGATTTGCAAGCACCTCCACCTGCAGCTTGTCGTTGTCCAGAACATAGCGCTCGCAGGCAAGGTCACCCTTTTCCTCCGCCACCGCAGAGGAATCGGTATCCAGCGTTTCGTGGCCGTTGGCGGCGGCATTGCGCACCTTGTAGATATACTCCAATGCTTCCAGCGACCAGCCGGGAGCATTTTCTTTGCCCTCTGCGTCGATGCCGGACAGCGCATCCATATCCGGCCACTTCTTGTACCAGTCGCTGCGCAGAGCCACCAGCGCACCATCCGGGATGGGACCGTACTTTGCCTCATAGGCTTTGATGTCCTCCACCGTCACAGTGTAGCGAGGGTCTTTCTTGGCCTGCTCAGAAATATCAATGACCACCAGCGGGAAAATCAGGTCGTTCACATCATACTTTTCGGACAGCGCTTTGCCCTTGATGAAGTGACCCGGGAAGTCGATATGGGTACCGAACTGTCCGGGGAATTTGAAGGTCTGGATCAGGCATTCCAGTTCCGGCTTGCCCCAGTCCCACACGGTCTTTGCCAGCTTCACAGAGCCTTCCGGGATGCCGGACCAGTAGGGGCTTTCGTTGTTCAGCGAGTGAGAAAGTTCCACCCAGCGATATTTTTTAGCGTCCTTCAGTGCGTTCCACAGTTTATAATCAGCCATTGTCGGTTCTCCTTTTATTGTGACGATGTATGTTCGGGCACTTCTCCCAGACAACGGCATCTTCCTATTTTTTCTCAGTCTGTCTGCCGGGAATTTGTCTGGGAGCAGCGCATTCGCCCGGGTAGTCTGTGCCGGGCATCTGCTGTATGTTTCATCTGTCTGCGCTCCCTTCCTTGTGTTGGGGATAGTATAAACCCATTTTCGCACCATGTAAATAGGTTTATTCTTTCAAAGGCTTCCCCGGCAAACGACAGGTCAGCAAACCGTTCGCCCTTGCAATAACGTTTCGTCATCCCCTTTCCCTTTTATCGCAGCTCTTCCAGCAGGGCGGTGCACCCCTCCAGCACATCCTGCCATGGCAAACAAACAAGATCTTCTTCATCTTACTCTCCCAGCACCTCGCCCAGTGCCAGAACAGCGTTGCAGACGCACTCCGGGCACGGGCACAGCGGTGCGCCGTTCTCTATCCCCTTCAGATCCTTGCAGATGGTAGCACCGCACTTTTCCTGAAAGTTTTGCAGCAGTTCCTTAGAAATGCGGGGTGTGCCCTTGCCGTCGGTGACGATGCCCGCCACCATCACAGCGCCGATCAGTGCGCCGCAGGTGCTCTCCATGCAGCCCATGCCGGCGGCATAGCCTGCGCCCAGCTTCATCAGGGTGTCGGCATCCACCGGCAGCTTGTCCTCAAATGCCTTCATCACCGCCTGTGCACAGTTGCACTGTCCAGTAGCTTTCCATGCGGCAGCCTGTGCCGCCCGTTCTTCGATGTTCATTTTACAGTCCTCTTTCTTTGATGAATCGTAGTTTATTCGACATTATCATAAAATTCCTGTAACACTGTTGCCAATTCCTCCGGAGATTCTATGTTTGCTTCATGACCCGCTTTCAAAAGTTCATGGAAGTGGGAATCACTCAAATAACTGGCAAGTTCCTTTGAGGCTTTTTTGTTTGCGTTGTCCTTTTCCCCACAAACGATCAATACCGGACAGGACACCTTACATAATGAATCCCTGAAATCCAATTCCGTCATCGTACCGCACAAGCTGATCACATCAGCTTTTTTGAAGCCAAATTGCTTGAACATTGTATTCGGCATAAAGCGAAACAGCATATTCTGGAACTTCAATAGCTTTTCAGGCATTTTATATTGTGCTGCAATTAGCACCAGTGCCTTTACTTTATTCGGATGGTCTATCGCATAATTAAGTGCCAGAACAGCACCCAAGGAAAACCCGCACAAGATGATTTCATCATGTTCCTTGTTGCACTCTTCTGAGAATGCAGTATACAACTCCTTATAGGTGGCCGCTTTTCCTTCCAGCATCTCTGCCAAGCTCAAGCTGGCGCTTCTATCCGAGACCTTCGTTTCTTTTATTACTCTGTCCCAACTGTTTGGTTTTTGTCCCAACCCATGTAAGTACAAAAACTTCATCTAATTTCCGCTCTCCTTCACACGTCCTGCTTCTTTTCCAGTGCTTCAAAGTGATACCGGGGCTTGCCTTTGCTCTTTTTGCCGTACTCGATGGCTTCTTTGGGGCAATAGCAGATGCAGGCCATGCAATGGGTGCAGTTTTTGCCCCAGACCGGCTTTCCGTTTTCCAGACGGATGTTGTTCAAGGGGCACAGCTCCACGCACTTACCGCAGCCGATGCAGGCATCCGTTGCCCGGAAGGCATCCGCTTTTACAAAAAAGCGATAGAACACCGGGTTCACCGGGCCGCTCATAAAGCGGTCGTAGAGGTTCTCTCTCGGCGGGGGAAATTCCTGCCCGGCCTTGAGCTGCGCCAGCACCTTCTGAAGTGCAGGCTCTGCCTGCTCCACGATGCTCCGTGCCTGCTCCTTTTGAGGTGCATTGAACATGGCAATGTAGTTTTCCGGCATGATGATCTGGGCTGTGCCCATATACTGCAGCTGTTTTTGCGCTGCAAGCTGCCGGTTATAGCCTGCTGCATTGCCGATCTCGCTGCCGCAGTCCATCACAAACCAGATGCGTTCTGCCCCGGTCAGCTCGGTCTTGCCCAGCCACTCCGACACCACCCGGGGGATACGCCATGCGTAGGTAGGCGTGACCAGCACCACGTCACGCCCGGTCTGCACCGGGGCGGTATCCCCTGCCTTGATACAAGCGTTCAGGTCGTAAAGCGGCATCTCCAACCCTTCGGCAATGCGCCGCGCCAGATACCGGCTGTTGCCGGTTCCCGTAAAATAAAGTACCATGGCTGCCCCCTCATTTTGTGTTATTCAGATGTCCGTCTGCCCGGCAAACTGGAACTTGTCGGGGCGAGGCCCCTCCATCTTGCTGCCGCAAGACCGTTCGGTCGCTTGAAAGCCCCACTGGGGCTTTCATTGTTCTGCTTCGCTCCACAAACGCGAACTTGTCGGGGCGAGGCCCCTCCATCTTGCTGCCGCAAGACCGTTCGGTCGCT
>OINX01000314.1_pt1 | contig 12243 bp, 6 predicted proteins | sample 1585431 | NCBI WGS metagenome assembly OINX01 (sample SAMN02674697, study PRJEB24791) | human gut metagenome, SKBSTL033 | isolation source: stool | host: Homo sapiens | place: USA | reverse complement strand
ACGCTGCATCGGATGAACAGGGTGTTGTTGTGCGGAGTGTTGCTGCTGTCGTTTTTGCTGCCTTTGTGCGTAATTACCGTCGAGAAGGAGTTGCCCGGGGTATCCACCGCTGGGATCGACGTGATTCCGGAAAGTTATTTCCGGCGGGACATGGTATTCGAAAACCGAATCCCCGACGATACCCGGGACCTGATGATAATAGAGGAGCCGGAGCCTGCTCCCGAACCGTTCGACTGGGGCTTTTTGCTCGGAATCATCTATTTTGCAGGGATGTTTGCGACGTTGGGATGGACCGTATGCAACATCGTGCGGGTTGTGCGAATGACGCGCCGCGGCCGGCGCATACCGCTCGGAAACGGGAGCGTATTGGTGTTGTCGAACCGGATTCGAGCTCCGTTCAGTTGGATGAAATACGTGGTGATGTCCGAGGAGGATTATGCCTGCGGCGGAGGAACGATCCTCGTGCATGAACAGGCGCATCAGCGGTTGGGCCATTCGTGGGACCTGCTGCTGGTCGATTTGCTGGGGTGTTTGCAGTGGTTCAACCCCGCGATGTGGCTGTTGCGTGTGGAACTGCGTGCCGTGCACGAGTACGAGGCCGACGAGCAGGTGCTCCGCTGCGGGGTCGATGCGAAAGATTATCAGATGCTGTTGATAAAAAAGGCCGTTGGCGGGAGGTGGTACTCAATTGCCAACAGCCTTAATCATAGTAACCTTAAAAACCGAATTACCATGATGTTGCGTAAACGATCATCGAGGTGGGCCAGGGCCAAGGCGCTCTATGTCCTGCCGCTTGCGTGCCTGGCGCTCGGCACTTTCGCACAGACCTCCTATGTCCTTCCGGAGGACAAAACTACGAAAAATTCCGGAAACGGTGAAATGCCTCTTCCTGCTGGTGCGGACGGCCGTATGGTCGGTACACCGGAAGGGGGAATGCCACCGGTCGAAGGCTCCATGGCCGAATTGCTGGCTAATCTCGAGCGTACCGCTCTTGAAAAGCAAACGGCAGAATCGGGGGCGCACACCTTTACCGGACGCGTATTTGGCCGGGACGATAAGCCTTGGGCCGGTTATGAGTTTATTTGCAGCGGCGGCCGGCGGGTTGTGACCGACGCGGAGGGCCGCTTTACGATCGTTACGGAGAAGCCGATCGTTTGTTACCTTGTTGGAGGGGATACGGATCAGAAAGTAAAATCAGTCGGTAGCCGCTTCGGAATTCCGATGGAAACGGACATTGCCTTGGAATTTCATTTGAAAGAGTCGCTTGCTCTGACCCACCTGCCCGTATCCGATGAACCGGTAGTGTATGCGGTTTATGGCGATCCGGCAGATTTTCGCTTCGATCCGGAACATCCGCCTCTGATAATGGACGGGGGCGAGGAATTGTCGGCTGAAACGCTGGATACCTATTTGGGGTTGCCGGAACAGAAGATGATTGGTGCTTGGATGGTCAAAGGGCCGGAGGCACTGAAGGGATACGGTACGCGGGCGGCGAACGGAGTGTTGTCGATTAGGGTTCAGACCTATCCTTATACGGAGTCTTGGAGTCCGGCCGATCCGTCCTTGTGGGATCCGGAGGATTTGGAGCTTTATCTGGTGTGGGAAGGGGATGAGTTGCCCGAACAGTTTGTCGCCCGCCGCGATGCGTACATGAAAGAGGAGTTTGCCAAGTTGCTGACTGCTGATGCCGGGAAACTCGAACGACTCGGGTATAAATCGGTCGATGGTGCGGAAGAGTGGGTGACTGTCGAGGTGAGCGACGGGGCTGCCCTCATTCCTTTCTGGATTGATCTGTCGGACGAGGGCTTGTATCTGCTCGACGGTGAGGAGATCGATTACAGACAGTTGGGCGCGATGTCCCCTTCGAGTATCGCCACGGCGACCCAAATGACCTCCGGCGAGGCACGCAGACGCTACGGCGATCGGGGTCGTTACGGTGCGATCGTCTATACGAGTCGTCCGGAGTCGGAACGTGTGACAATCGAAGAGAAACAGAAGCCTTCCGATTTGTATCACTATATTACGGGCGATTTCGAACCGACGGGTGTGCCCGATACTTACCGGGTGCGGCGGATCGAGTTGAGCAATTCGATGCCGTTCGAATTCCGGCCATTGGTACTGTGGAATGGCAAGGTGTCGAATATCTATCTTTTTACTACTCCCGGTATCGTTCACGAGATAGAAACCGTTCGGATCGTAACCGAGCCGGACGAAGCGACGGTCGCCAGATACGGCGTATCGGCCCGGAACGGGGTGATCGAGGTCGTTTCCAAAACGGCTTCGCGTGAGGATGATTTCGAGGTGACCGTTTATGATAAATACAACAATCCGATGCGTTATCTGAAGGGTAGTTTCCGATCGGTGGATGGTAAAAATACCTATAAGGTGAGCGGATTGAAATTGCGGAACGTGCAGGGAGTACGTCCCGGAATGTTGCCGTTGGTAGCTGTGGACGGGCGTGTGGGGTCCATCACCGATCTGGAGAAGATTCCTGCCCGCAAGATCGAAACCATACAGATTTTTTCCTGGGAGGATGTATTCCGTGACCCGGCATTAGTCGAGCGTTACGGGGATGCCGCCCGTGTCGGAGCGATTCTTGTGACGACTCGTGATGCTGCGAAACAGGCCGAAAAAGAGGCCCGGAAGTCCGGTGCAGGTGAATCTGTCGTCGCATCCGTACCGGAGGGACCGTCGTTCGGTACGGTTCAGACCGGTAATACTCCGGTGGACGGGCAGGGCAAGGTGCGGATTTCCGAAGTTGCTGCACCGAACGATTCGTTCGTGGTTTCCGGTCACGATTTGAGTTCGATGCTCTTCCTGCTCGATGGCAGAAGGGTCGCAGCTGCCGAGGTAAAGGCTTTGAATGAAGCGGAAATCGAATCGATGTCGGTCTTGAAGGACGAATGGGCTGTCGGACGTTACGGCGAGGCGGCGGCGGATGGCGTGGTTTATGTGACGACGACTGAAGGTGCCCGGCAGTTCGACCGTCTGGAGTGTAGTTTCGAGCGTGGAAACTCTTTCCAGGAAGGTCCCGGTCTTTATCGGATCAAGGATACGGGAAACGGATTTGCGATCCGTCCGCTCAATGGAGCCCGACCGCTTGTGTTGATCAACGGCCGGCAGGTCGATGATGACTATTTGAAGTCGATCGATGCGGGGAAGGTTCTGTGGGTTCGGATTCTGCAACCCGGGTTCGAATTGCTGGACCGTTATGGCGAGCGGGCGCGGGACGGTGTGATCGAGTTTACGACGAATGAATCCGGAGAACGTACGACTTTGGCGGTTTATTCGTCGAATGCGTCGGGCAAAACGCCTAATAAGATGACAGTTGTCAGGGAGCCTTCCGGCGCCTCCTCGGGGCGCACTTCTGTGTCAAAGTCGATTTCCGTGTCTAAATCGATTGCCACGTCGGCGCAGCCTTTGGAGGAAACCGTTACGTTGACCTATACGACCGGAGCGGATTCGGATTCGGTTTCAGTTGTTGATAACGGTCGTTCTCTGAAGCAGGTCGGTTTAATAGTATTGGATGGCGAGGAAATTTCTGCCGATCGCCTTTCGCAACTGGATCCCTCCCGAATCGACGCGATGACGGTATTGAAAGGAGAGCAGGCGGTCGAACGTTATGGCGAGAAGGGAACGGAAGGGGTGATCGAGATCACGACGAAAAAGTCGGAGGAACGAAAGTTCAAACGCATCGGTTGCGCATTTATAAATGGAAGTTCTTATAAGATCGGGCCGGGACTTTGGCGGATCAAAGATACGGGATTTGGGTTTTCCATTAGCCCTCAAGACGGTACGCGTCCATTGGTGATGGTTGACGGGGAATTGGTCGATCTCTCTTACTTGGATGACATTGATGCCGATGCTGTGGCGACTGTCCAAATTGTTCAACCGAGTGCGGAGTTGGTTGAACAATACGGAGAGCAGGGGTATGACGGTATGATCCGGTTCGTAACAAAGGAAGGCCGGAAGAAGACGAAAAAAATCGAAGCGCAGCGCCGTAAAGCGGCACACGCTGACAATGAATAGAAAAACTCCTATCAATAAGCGTTAATATCCTGAAAGGGAAACATCCTGCAGTAATAACGTCTGCAGGATGTTTTTTTATAAAAATAGGAGCGTCCGTTCAAGGGGACGCTCCTATTTTTATCTCTGGTCGTGGCGGACGGAGTCTTTTCATGCCATACGAAAAGAACATTCGTTCGGAGGGTGAATCCTTTAGTGAATCCGTCCTTCTTTGGCCTCGATGCACTCGGTTGCGTGAGGCACTTTCATCAGCCGCTCCTTGGGGATCAGCTTGCCGGTGGTTTTGCAGATGCCGTATGTCTTGTTCTCGATGCGTACGAGTGCCATTTCGAGGTTGCGGATGAATTTCATTTGATGGGCTGCCAAGCGGCCGCTCTCCTCTTTGGAGAGCGTAGTGGCTCCCTCCTCCAGCACCTTGAACGTCGGCGAGGTATCCTCCGTATCGTTCGATGCGGTGTGGGTTATCGTGGCGCGCAGGAGTTCGTAATCCGCACGTGCTGTTTCCAGTTTTTTGAGAATGAGCTGTTTGAACTCTTCCAATTCGGCGTCACTGTATCGGGTTTTTTCTGCTTCTGCCATAGTTTCAATATTTTATTTGTAATAATGTTATACTAAATTAAACAATATTCCCGTTACTTCCAAATTTTTTGCCGGAAACGTGCAGGTTCTCCTTTTTTGGTCAAATTTTGGTCACCGCGATACGGACCGGTTGCTCATCTACCTCCGACTCCACGACGAATTCGCCGCTGGGAGAAGGCACTCCTTCGATTTCGACAGCCAGCGTTTGCGAGGCGATGTAGTCGGCGAAGGATTTGAGCGCGGGAAGGACGAACTCCTGCTGTTCGATCTCCACACGGATTTTGTCCGTCACCTCGAAGCCCGAATCCTTGCGGATGTTCTGGATACGGTTGATCAACTCGCGGGCGATACCTTCGGCACGCAGGTCGTCGGTGATCGTGATATCGAGGGCTACGGTCAGCTTGCCCTCCGTAGCTACGAGCCAGCCCGGCATATCTTCCGAGGTGATTTCGAAATCGGCAGGGGTGACGGTGATTTTTTCGCCGTCCACGTCCAGCAGGGTTTCCGCCGATGCTTCGATCGCGGCTATCTGATCCTGTGAGAACCCGGCTACGAGAGCTGCGATCTGCTTCATCTGTTTGCCGTATTTGGGACCGAGGGTCTTGAAGTTGGGCTTGATGCGCTTGGTGATGAGTCCCGTCGTATTTTCGATCAGTTCTATTTCCTTGACATTCACTTCGCTCATAATGAGCCCCTTGACGGCTTCGATGCGGCGTGCGGTGTCGGCGTCGAGGACCGGAATGAGTATCTTCGTGAGCGGCTGGCGGACTTTGATGTTCACCTTGCGGCGCAGGGCCAGTACCATCGACGAAACCTGTTGGGCCATAGACATCATCTGCTCCAATTCACCGTCGATGAGCGAGGAGTCGCAGACGGGGAAGGTCGAAAGATGTACCGACTCGTCCGTGTGGCGACCGCTTACGGCGTTCAGATCGCGGAAGATACGGTCGGAGATGAACGGCGCGAACGGTGCGGAGAGCATCGAAACGGTTTCCAGACAGGTGTAGAGCGTCTGGTAGGCCGCCAGTTTGTCGCGTGTCAGACCGCCGCCCCAGAACCGCTTGCGGTTGAGGCGCACGTACCAGTTCGACAGGTTTTCGCATACGAATTCCTGGATCATACGGGCCGCCGGCGTCGGATCGTAATTCTCGAGCGATTCGGTGACGTTCCGGACCAGCGTATTGAGCAGGGAGATGATCCAGCGGTCGATCTCCGGACGCTTCTCCACGGGAACCTCCGGCTCCCGGCCCGTAAATCCGTCCACGTTGGCGTAGAGGGCGAAGAACGAGTAGGTATTGTAGAGCGTGCCGAAGAACTTGCGGCGCACTTCGTCCACGCCGTCCCGGTCGAACTTGAGGTTGTCCCAGGGCTGCGAGTTGGAGATCATGTACCAACGCGTCGCGTCGGCGCCGTAGGTCGAAAGTATTTCGAAGGGATCCACGGCATTACCTAGGCGCTTGGACATTTTGTTGCCGTTCTTGTCGAGCACCAGGCCGTTCGAAATGATGTTCTTGAAGGCCACCGAGTCGAAGAGCATCGTGGCGATGGCATGCAGCGTGAAGAACCATCCGCGCGTCTGATCGACGCCTTCGGCGATGAAATCGGCCGGATAGACGCTCTTGAAGTAGTCGCCGCCGTGCTCGAAGGGGTAGTGTAGCTGGGCATAAGGCATGGCGCCCGAGTCGAACCACACGTCGATCAGATCCGGTTCGCGCCGCATCGGTTCGCCTTTGGACGAAACCAGCACGATATTGTCCACGTAAGGACGGTGCAGGTCGATCCGGTCGGTCGAGTAGTTCTCTTTGGAGAGGTCGCCCGGCTTGAAGTTCTTGTAGGGATTCTCCTTCATCAGACTTGCCGCGACGGATTTTTCGATTTCGGCGACGAGCTCTTCGACCGAGCCGATGCACTTCATTTCCGAGTAATCCTCCGTAGCCCAGATCGGCAGCGGCGTGCCCCAGAAGCGCGAGCGCGAGAGGTTCCAGTCCACCAGACCTTCGAGCCACTTGCCGAAGCGTCCCGTTCCGGTCGATTCCGGCTTCCAGCGGATCGTCTTGTTGAGTTCGATCATCCGGTCGCGCAGCGCCGTAGTTCGGATGAACCAGGAGTCGAGCGGGTAGTAGAGCACCGGTTTGTCCGTACGCCAGCAGTGGGGGTAGGAGTGGGTGTGCTTTTCGATCTTGAAAACCTTGTTCTCGGCCTTGAGCATCACTGAGAGATCGACGTCGAGCGTCGGCGCGTCGGCGGCGAGCGAATCGTCGTAGGCGTTTTTCACGTAACGGCCCGCCCATTGGGAATAGGCCGCTGTATCGACGTTGTCGCGTATGAAGGTCGGGTCGAGCTCTTCGAGCAGGAAGAACCGTCCCTTGCGATCGACCATCGGCTGATTCTTGCCCGCCTTATCGACCATAAACAGCGGGGCGATGCCTGCGGCGCGGGCCACGCGGTCGTCGTCCGCACCGAACGTCGGGGCGATATGCACGATACCCGTACCGTCGGAGGTGGTCACGTAGTCGCCCAGGATGACGCGGAACGCATCGCCCGCAGGCTTCACCCAGGGGATGAGCTGTTCGTAGCGGATGCCTTCGAAGTCCGGACCCTTGTAGGTGACCGGAGAGATTTCGAACTTGCCCTCCATCTTGGGGGTAAAATACGACCCCAGCAGTTCTTTGGCCAGGATGACAGTCTGGGGGGCATCCGTATAGGGATTGCGGCATTTGACGCGCACGTATTCGATTTCGGGGCCTACGGCCAGCGCGGTATTCGACGGCAGTGTCCAGGGCGTGGTGGTCCAAGCCAGGAAGTAGAGATCGCCTTCGGCTCCGTCGAAGAGTTTTTCGCTCCGCTCGTCGCGGATGATTTTGAACTGCGCCGTGCAGGTGGTATCCTTCACGTCGCGGTAGCAGCCCGGCTGGTTCAGCTCGTGGGTCGAAAGTCCCGTGCCGGCGGCCGGCGAGTAGGGCTGGATGGTGTAACCTTTGTAGAGTAGCCCCTTGTCGAAGAGCTGTTTCAGAAGCCACCAGAGGGTTTCGATGTATTTGTTGTCGTAAGTGATGTAGGGGTCGTCCATATTGACCCAATAACCCATTTTGCGCGTGAGTTCTTCCCACAGGCCCGTGTACTCCATCACCGCCTCGCGGCAGGCGCGGTTGTACTCCTCTATGGAGATTGTGCGCCCGATGTCCTCCTTGGTGATGCCGAGTTTCTTTTCGACGCCTAACTCTACAGGCAGTCCGTGCGTGTCCCATCCGGCCTTGCGGTGAACGAGGTAACCTTGCTGCGTCTTGTAACGGCAGAAGATATCCTTGATCGTGCGGGCCATGACGTGATGGATGCCCGGCGTGCCGTTGGCTGAGGGAGGTCCTTCGTAAAAGACGAAGGTGGGATGACCCTCGCGGGTGGAGATGCTTTTGTGGAACGTGTCCTGTGCGTCCCACTCTTTCAGTACGTCGGCGGCCAACCCCGGCAGATCGAGGCCTTTATATTCTTTGAACTTCATATCCTGTTGTTTTCAATCGTCGTTTTCATGGGCTGGCAGAATCCGATCCGGCCCGATTCCGCCGGACAGCCCCGAATGCGGAGCTGTTACCTGTCTTTGTCGTATTCGGCAGCGCCGGAATTCGCTGTGTGCCGCCTGTTTCGTGCGGGAAGCCGGCGGCGGATTTTACCAACATGCAAAGTTATGAAAAAATGCGAATAAATAGATCTCGGATAGCAGTTTTTTGTATGCAGACAACGGGTTGTGGCGGAAGCTGTTGCAGGATTCCGAGAGCGATTTTCCGAAGCGGCGGATTTATTCGTCGGTTGCGGTGCGGATAACGCGGGCCGGATTGCCTGCAGCGACCGAATTGTCGGGAATGTCGTGCGTGACCACGCTGCCGGCGCCGATGACGCAGCGGCAGCCTATCTTGACGCCGGGACAGACGATCACGCCGCCGCCCAGCCAGCAGTCGTCGCCGATCTCGATGCCCGCTCCTTTTTCTTTGCCCGTAGCCCGTTCCGTGGCGTCCATCGGATGCACGGCCGTCAGAAGCTGTACGCCGGGACCTATCAGACAGCGTTGTCCCAGGCGAATCGGCCCGAGGTCGAGAAAGACGCAGTTGAAATTGACGTAGGACCCTTTGCCGATGGAGATGTTGTAACCGTAATCGCAGTAGAAAGGGGCGCGGATCATGGCTTCGACCCCCGGACAGAGTTCCCGGAGCGTCGCCAGATAGGTCGCGTCCTTGTCTTTGAGTGTGACGTTGAGCCGATGGGTGAGGTGGCGGGCCCTGGTGCGGTCCTGTTCGAGTTCCGCGTCGTTGGGATGAAACCACTCTCCGGCCAGCATTTTCTCCTTTTCGGTCATGGGAATCGGCTTTTAATCGAAGCTCTGCATCTCGATCAGCTTGGCGTAGATGCCGTTTTTAGCCATCAACTCCGGGTGAGTGCCTTGCTCGGCGATCCGACCCCGTTCGATGACGATGATTTTGTCGGCGTTGTGGATGGTCGAAAGGCGGTGGGCGATTACGATCGAAGTGCGGCCTTGCAACAGGGAGTTAAGTGCGTCCTGGACGAGCTTTTCGCTTTCGGTGTCGAGGGCCGAAGTCGCTTCGTCCAGAATCAGGATTTCGGGGTTCTTGAGTACGGCTCGGGCGATGCTCAGGCGCTGGCGCTGACCGCCCGATAGTTTGGCGCCCCGGTCGCCGATGTTGGTGTCGTAGCCCGACGGACACTCCATGATGAAGTCGTGGGCGTTGGCGATTTTGGCCGCAGCGACGATCTCTTCGTGCGTCGCTCCCCGGCGTCCCATGGCGATGTTGTTTTCGATGGTGTCGTTGAACAGCACGGTATCTTGCGCAACGATGCTCATGTGGGCACGCAGGCTCTCCTGCGTGTAGTCACGGATCGAAACCCCGTCGATCAGGATGTCGCCGCCCGTAGTGTCGTAGAAGCGGGGGATCAGTTCGCTGAGGGTGGATTTGCCGCCGCCCGAAGGACCGACCAGAGCCACGGTTTCTCCCCGACGGATGTCGAACGAGATGCCGTCGATCACCTCCCGGCTGCCGTCGTAGGAGAAGTGTACATTGCGGAATTCGATCTTCTCGTGCAGGCCGTCCAACGTCTTGGCGTCGGGTTTGTCCTGGATTTCCGGTTCGGAATCGAGCACGTCGAAGATGCGTTCACCCGCAGCGATACCCTGGTTGATATTGGCGAACTGGTCGATGAACGAGCGCACGGGGCGGGTGATTTGCGAGAATACGGCGATGAAGCCGACGAATCCGCCGGCCGAAAGCGATCCGTTCATGACGAGCGAACCGCCGAAAACGATCAGTACCGCGACGGCCGTCAGGCCGAGAAATTCGCTCATCGGCGAAGCCAGTTGCTGACGGCGGGCCATCGAGAGCATCAGGCGCGAAAATTCGGCGTTGAACTCGGAGAATTTGCGGCGGATATAGTCGGTGGCGTTGTAACTTTTGATGACCTTGATGCCTGAAAGCGATTCGTCGAGCACGCTTACCATGTCGCCCATGCGTTCCTGCCCTTTGAGGGCCGGGTGGCGCAGTTTTTTGACGATCCGTCCGATAATGAGCGCCACTACGGGCAGGAACAGGATGGCGAACAGGGACAACTGCCACGATACGAGGAGCATGTAGATCACGTAACCGATAATAAGCAGCGGATCGCGGAAGGCGACTTGCAGCGTGTTGGTGATGCAGTATTGAACCACCATGACATCCTGCGTGATGCGCGACATGAGATCGCCCTTGCGCTGATCGCTGAAATATCCGGCGTTCATCCCCATTATTTTGTTGAACAGATCGTTGCGCATGCGTTGCAGCGATCTGACGCGCATGTTTTCGACCGTCCAGGCGCTCATGTAGCGGAAGAAATTGCTCAACAGGTTCATTACGATCGTACCGCAGGCGAGCAGGAGAAGCATTTTCGACATCGTGAAATCCGTCCCGAACAGTTGCGTATAGACGTAGCTCAACATCTGCGAGGCGTCGATATCCGAGAACGAGAGCCCGTGCACGGGAAAGTCGTAAACGGGTTGGAAGACATAGGAGTTCTTGTCGTCGAACAACGTGTCCATGATCGGGAGGATCATGGCGTAGGTGAGCGTGTTGAACAGGGCGTACAGCAGCGCGTAAAAGAAGTAGGGAACGGCGTATTTCGAGATCGGGCTGACGAATCCCAGCAGGCGCATGTATGTTTTGAACATAGATTCCGGATCGGTTATTGTTTCGGGGTAAAGTAGGGGCAAATATAGCAAATTAATCAGGATGTGCAATCCGGCGATCCGATTTTAGGAAAAGAATGTTATTTTTGTAACAGGTTGGAATCACAAAAAGGAACAAATAGATTATGGAAAATTTCAAACAGATCGATCCCGCTGAAATTACCGATAATTTTATCCGGGCCATCGGCCGGGAGTGGATGCTCATCACGGCCGGGAACGGAGAAAGTTGCAATGCGATGACCGCCAGTTGGGGTATGATCGGCTTCATCTGGGGACGTCCTGTGGCACAGTTCGTGATACGTCCGCAGCGTTATACGCGGGAATTCGTCGATCGCGAGGAGCGGGTGACCCTCTCGTTTTTCTCACCTGAGTACCATGCGGCTCTCGAATATTGCGGCAGTCGTACCGGCCGTACGGAGGATAAGATCCGCAATGCCGGACTGACGGTCGCCTGTACGGACGACGGAGTGCCTGCGCCGGCCGAAGCACGCCTGATCCTGCAATGCCGCAAGCTCTATGTCGGAAAGATCCGGCCCGAAGAGTTCGTCGATCGCAGGTGCGATACGAAATGGTATCCCCAGCACGATTATCACGAGGTCTATATCGCGGAGATCGAGCGAGCTTATGTGCGGAAGTAAGTTAAAGAGATAGGGGCAGGAGGTGAGTGGAGGAATGCCGTTCCGAGTTCGGACGGCCGTGTGACCGGATAGTTTTTAAGAAAGTCCCGGGATATTTCGTCGTGTTTCGGGGTTTTTTATGCTATTATATGGCTTACTCTCCATTGCCCGGAACATATCCGGTATCTTCCAGCAGGTGCGCCCTGTCGTTGGCTGCGGCTACGGCCAGTTGGTCGCAGCGGTTGTTTTCGACCGTATCGGCATGACCCTTGACCCAGACGAAACGGACGTTGTGACGGCGGTAGGAGCGCAGGAAGCGAGTCCAGAGATCGGGGTTCTTCTTGCCGGCGAACCCTTTCTTCTCCCAGCCGAATACCCAGCGTTTCTCCACGGCATCGACCACGTATTTCGAATCGGAGTAGATCGTCACGTCGCTGCCCTCGAACTTCAGCATTTCGAGGGCTACGCAGACGGCCAGCAGCTCCATGCGGTTGTTGGTGGTGCTGTCGTCGCCGCCGCTCAGCTCTTTTTCGTAAACTTTGCCGTTAAAACGGTAGCGCAGCACGGCACCCCAGCCGCCCGGGCCGGGATTGCCGCTGCATGCGCCGTCGGTGTACACTTCGACCTGCTTCATGCGGTTCTCCTTATAAAATGAGTTGCTTCTATTTAGCGCTATTTTCCGGCTTCTGTCAAGTGCGAATGTATATTCCGTGCCGGAGCTGCCAAACCTTGGAATTGACAAAAACGCCGGGAAATACTATACTTATCCTAACAAAATGCGTATAGGGGCGCACCGCA
>OINX01000269.1_pt1 | contig 14219 bp, 12 predicted proteins | sample 1585431 | NCBI WGS metagenome assembly OINX01 (sample SAMN02674697, study PRJEB24791) | human gut metagenome, SKBSTL033 | isolation source: stool | host: Homo sapiens | place: USA | reverse complement strand
TGGCCGGGACGATAGCCTGACCATTCCATGGCAGGAGATCGAGACCATTGGCACGGATGCGGTGCTGGTGCACACGGCCCTGCCGCAAACGCCGCCGCAGCCGGAACAGCTCAAATGGTGGCAAAAGCTGCGCGTGAAGCTGGGTTTGTAAATTTTTTGCAAAAACAGGGTGGACTTTTTTGTGGAAGTGACTATAATAATCGCAGAAGCTTTGTGCAAAAAGCGTAAAGAAATGTGCTTTTGCGTATGATCTGAGGTTTCAAGGATGAGGAAAGGAACAGGAATTATGAAAACTCCCAAACCGCTTTTGGCGCTGCGGATGGTATTCCCGCTGGCGGCATCGCTGATCGTGCTGCTGCTGGGCGAGGGGATCGCCCGCGGGAGCCTGAGCGCAGACGTTTTTGCAAGTTTTATCTTCCCGCACATCGGGGCTTATCTGCTGGCGTGGCTGCTGCTGTTTCTGGTGTGGCTGCTGCTGGACTGGGTGTTCCGCTGTCCGCCACTGTCCACGCTGGGCATGGCGGTGCTGGGATGTGCGCCCTGCGCGGTGAACTTTTACACCCTGCAGCTGCGCGGCGAGCCGTTCCTGCCATGGGATCTGACACAGGTGTCGGAGGCTGCCGGTGTGGCATCCGCTGCGGGCCTCAAGATCCAGCCCAGCATGGTGGTGACCATCATCGTGGTGCTGGTGCTGATGGCGGGCAGCTTTTTCCTGTACCGCGGCCGTCACAAACAGCGCTGGCTGCCCCGGCTGGCGGGCAGTGCCGCCACTATAGCGGCCCTCTGCCTGCTGGTGTTCGGCGTGTACCTGCAGCCCGCTGTCACGCAGGTGCTGGGCATTACGCCGGATGCATGGATGCAGGACCGCTACTACCGCTACTACGGCGTGATCACCGGCTTTATGACCAACCTCACCAATCTGGAGATCTCGAAGCCCGAGGAATACTCGCAGGAAGCGGTGGATGCCCTGCTGGACAATGCGGACGAGAGCCAGAAGTTTGCCACCAGCCCGCTGTACTCCACCAGCTACAGCGCCGTGACCCCCAAGGACGAGCAGGTGAAGCAGCCCACCATCATCTATGTGATGGACGAGTCCTACTGGGATGTCTCGGAGCTGGAACAGTACGGCATCACCTTTGATACCGATGTCTCCAAGAACCTGCACGCCTTGCAGCAGACCAGCGCCTATGGCCGGGCCTACAGCCCCAGCTTTGGCGGCGGCACCTGCGATGTGGAGTTTGAAGCCCTTACCGGCTACTCGGTGTCCTTCCTGCCCAGCGGCAGCAAGCCCTACCAGCAGCATGTGACCAAGCCCATGTTCGCCATGCCCAATTACCTCAAGCTCAAGGGCTACCAGACCGCAGCCGTGCACTGCTTCTGGGCAAAATACTGGAGCCGCGACAAGGCTTACCCCAACCTCGGCTTTGACGATTTTATCAGCCTTGAGGATATGCATGGCGTGACCAAGGTGCGCAAGCACTACTGGACCAACGGCCTTGTCACCGATGATTCCATGGCCGACCAGATCATCCAGCAGTACCAGAGCATGAAGTCCAGCTCGGACAAGCCCATCTTCCTGCACGCTGTCACCATGCAGAACCATACCAATTATAACAAGGACAACTACCCGGACGACGAGCGCGTAAAGGTGCTGTCCCACCCGGCGGGCCTCAAGCCCAGCACCGTGGGCGCGCTGGAAGATTTTGCTACCGGCATCCGGGATGCAGATGCCATGATGGGCAAACTGACCGAATACTTCTCGCAGGTGGACGAGCCGGTCATTCTGGTGTTCTGGGGCGACCACTATAACCCCATCGATTCCAATTACGATGTCTACACCACTACCGGCTATGCCAGCGATTCCAGCGCAGACCCCCGCCTGCACCAGACCACGCTGCTGATGTGGTCCAACTACAGCCAGCAGCAGGTGGACCTTGGCACCATTGCCGCTTACGATATCTCGCCGGTGATGATGGACATTTACGGTCTGGAAGAGCCGCTCTACTTCCAGTTCCTGAACCGTCAGCTGCGTGTGGCCAGCCGCACCAATACCCGCGGAACCACCATGAATCTGGACGGCACCACCACGCAGGAGCCCACCGAGTTCCAGCAGCGGTGGTGCGCAGAGCACTGGCTTTTGCAGTACGACCTGATGTTCGGCAGGGGATACGCCCTGCAGCGCATGGGCCTTGCGGGCCTGAGCGGCGTGGACACAGGCAAATGAGCGAAAAACAGACGATTTCTTTGTAAAAAACAGAGAAAAACTCTTGCAACCGGCGTTTGTTTGTGATATTATAACAAGGCATTACACACGCATCACTATGCCCTTTTGTGCCCAAATGGGTGGAGGGCAGTCCCGAACCGTCCGATACGGCCCGGGATCACGGTGTGCGGAGGCAAAACAATATCTGGAGGTATTTTTACTATGGCAGTCGTTTCTATGAAGCAGCTTCTCGAAGCAGGTGTGCACTTCGGTCACCAGACCCGCCGCTGGAACCCCAAGATGGCAAAGTACATCTTTACCGAGCGCAACGGCATCTATATCATCGATCTGCAGAAGACCGTGAAGAAGCTGGACGAGGCTTACAACTACGTGAAGGAAGTTGCAGCTGAGGGCGGCGACATCCTGTTCGTCGGCACCAAGAAGCAGGCTCAGGAGTCCATCCGTGACGAGGCTCTGCGCTGCGGCATGCACTATGTCAATGCTCGCTGGCTGGGCGGTATGCTGACCAACTTCCGCACCATCCGCAAGCGCATCGACCGTATGGATCAGCTGGCTAAGATGAAGGAGAACGGCACCTTCGAGCTGCTGCCCAAGAAGGAAGTTGCCAAGCTGGAGCTGGAGATGGAGAAGCTGGACAAGTACCTGGGCGGTGTCAAGAACATGAAGACCCTGCCGAAGGCTATGTTCATCGTTGATCCTCACAAGGAGCGCATCGCTGTTGCTGAGGCCCGCAAGCTGAACATCCCCATCGTGGCTATCGTTGATACCAACTGCAACCCCGACGAGATCGACTACGTGATCCCCGGCAACGACGACGCAATCCGCGCTGTCAAGCTGATCGCTGGCGCTATGGCTGACGCTGTGCTGGAAGGCAAGCAGGGCAACCAGGAGGCCGCTCCCGCTGAGGATGCAGCAAACGCCTGATTTCCCATCCCACAAACAACAAAATAACGTGTAAGGGAGAATACGAAAATGGCTATTTCTGCAAAGGACGTTATGGAACTGCGCAAGCAGACCGACTGCGGCATGATGGAGTGCAAGAAGGCTCTGACCGAGGCTGACGGCAACTTCGAGAAGGCAATCGAGATCCTGCGTGAGCGTGGTCTGGCTACCGCTGCCAAGAAGGCTAGCCGTACCGCTGCCGAGGGCATGGTCTACGCTGATTACTGCCCCGAGTGCAAGGTCGGTGTTGTCATCGAGGTCAACGCTGAGACCGACTTCGTCGCCAAGAACGACAAGTTCGTTGCTTTCGTCAAGGAGGCTACTCAGGTCATCATGAAGCAGAACCCTGCTGATGTTGAGGCTCTGATGGCTTGCAAGACCGAGAACGGCGAGACCGTGGACGAGGCTCTGAAGAACCTGATCCTGGTCATCAAGGAGAACATCAAGGTTCGCCGCTTCGTCCGTTACGAGGGCGTTTGCTCTGCATACGTCCATGGCGGCGGCACCCACGGCATTCTGGTCAACTTCGAGACCACCAACGGCATCGAGGCTAAGGACGAGTTCGTTACCTACGGCAAGGACATCGCCATGCAGGTCGCAGCTGCAAACCCCGGCTATGTCGATGAGGCTTCTGTCCCTGCTGAGGTCGTGGCCAAGGAGAAGGAGATCATGCTGGCTCAGATGGCTGGCGATCCCAAGACCGCTAACAAGCCCGAGGCTGTGAAGCAGAAGATGATCGAGGGCAAGATCAAGAAGTTCTTCAAGGAGAACTGCCTGGTCGATCAGGAGTTCGTCAAGGACAGCGACCTGACCGTTGCTCAGTACACCGCTAAGGTCGCTAAGGATCTGGGCGGCGACATCAAGATCGTCAAGTTCACCCGCTTCCAGAAGGGCGAAGGCCTGGAGAAGCGTGCTGACGACTTCGCTGCTGAAGTTGCAAGCATGGTGAAGTAATTTAACTTCCAAAGTTGAATTGGGAGCTGCAGTACCCGTAACAGGGCACTGCGGCTCCTTTTTTGTTTGTGTTTGGCGGGCGGATGTGCTATCATAGAGAAAACAGAAAGAAGGGAGGACGAAAAGCAATGCGCAGTGTAAACAAAACGTCTCTCCGAATGGAGAGCAGGATCGGATAAGGAGAATCCCTTATGAAAAAACAAACCATGACTCTTGCGGGCATCCCTGCCATCCTGTACGGCAGCCGGAGCCGGAATGTTTACCTCTATCTCCATGGTAAGAACGGCTGCAAGGAAGAGGCAGAACGTTTTGCCGCTACAGCCTGTGAAGCGGGCTGGCAGGTGCTGGCTATCGACCTGCCCGAGCATGGCGCACGGAAAAACAGCCCTGAGCGGCTTCTGCCGTGGGTGGCTGTGCCGGAGATAGAAGCCGTATACGCCCGCATGAAGCCGGTGTGGGCGCATATCCGGCTGTATGGCGTGAGCATCGGCGCGTGGCTTGCCATGCAGGCGCTGCAGGGAGACGCGCCGGAACAGGCCCTGCTGGTCTCTCCGGTGGTAGATATGGAAGCTCTCATCACGAATATGATGCAATGTGCCCATGTGACCGAGGAACAGCTGCAGCGGGCAGGGGAGATCCCCACGGATCTTGGGGAGACCCTCTCATGGCCGTATCTGTGCTGGGTGCGGGAACATCCGCTGCACTGGCATGGCCGCACGCAGGTGCTGTATGGTGACAGGGATGCCCTGACCAGCCGCACCATGATCGAGCGCTTCCGTCAGGAAAGCGGGGCGCATCTGACGATCATGGAAGGCGGGGAGCACTGGTTCCACACCCCAGTGCAGATGGCGGTCCTTCAAACGTGGGAAGAAACGAACGTTTGATTTTTGATTTAGAATAGCCGCCGCGTGCGCTTTTTCACGGGAAAGGTCGTGACCGTACACTGCATTTTTTGTGGTGACTATGCATTTTATCTTTGGGACTCTTTCTGTGAAAAAATGGTTTGGAAACGACCGCAGTCGTTTCCAAACCACAATATCAAATAAATTTTCCTCTGCTTATGGCCAGAGCGCACGCGGAGGCCATTTCAAATCATAGAAGCTTACAGCAACAAAAACTGCCGCTGACGGTTTTTACGCCGTCAGCGGCAGTTTGCATTTACAGATTCAGTTCAGCAGGATCTGAAACTCAGACCTTTGCTTCGCTGTTGTGCTCAGCATTCTTATAGGCCTTGAAGGAGTGGAACACGATGTTCAGGCCCAGAACGATCAGCAGCACGGCCAGGATCAGCTGCAGGCCGTTTGCAATGAACACAGCACCCCAAGTGGTCTCGCCAGCGGGGATGGTGACAGCAGCGGCATTGCTGATGGCCTTGACCATAGCGATCAGGCGCTGCACCAGAGCGGTGAAGGTGACGCACAGCATGATGACCAGCGGAGGGAAGATCATCTTGTTGCTGCGGCCGGTGACCTTCAGGAACACGCACAGAGTGGCCAGAACCAGAGCGCTCAGCAGCTGGTTTGCAGAACCGAACAGGGGCCAGATGTTGGCGTAGCCGATCTTGGTCAGCAGGAAGCCGAAAGCCAGAGTCAGGAAGGTGGAGAAGTACACGTTGCACAGCAGCTTGCGCCAGCCCTCAGCATGCTCCATGTCGTCCACGCTGAACAGCTCCTGGAAGCTCATGCGGCCGATACGGGCCACAGCATCCAGACTGGTCAGGGCCAGTGCGGAAACGCACATGGTCATAAACACAGAGGCAAAGTGCTGGTCCAGGCCAAAGCCCACGAAGAAGCTGGCAACGCCGCGGCTGAAGATCTGGAACGGAGTGCCGTCTGCGGGGGTGCCGTCTGCAGCAGCAGAAGCACCGGCAACACACAGGGCGATGACAGCCAGCAGGCTTTCCAGCACCATGGCACCGTAGCCGACCTTCAGCATATCCTTCTCATTGGTAACGGTCTTGGAGGAAGTGCCGGAAGACACCAGACTGTGGAAACCGGAAACAGCGCCGCAGGCAACGGTAACGAACAGGATGGGGAACATGGTGCCCAGCTTGGCGTTGGTAAAGCCAGTGAACACCGGCAGGTTCATGACGGGATGGTTGACGATCAGGCCCAGAACAGCACCCACGATCATGGCCACGAACATAAAGGTGGTCATGTGGTCACGGGGCTGCTTCAGCAGCCACATGGGCAGGACAGCGGCAAAGAAGATGTACACAAAGGTGATGTAGCTCCATGCAGCCTTGCCCAGAATGATGGGGAAGTTTGCACCCACCACAAAGGACAGCACGATGAATACGATGCTGATCACATTCTCTTTCCAGCCGGTGAAGTGCAGGTTCTTCTGCAGCAGGCCAAAGACCACGGCGAACACCATGAACATGATGGAGACCATGCCGGCAGCACCGTTGGTCTGGGCAGCCTCCACCAGAGCACCGTCAGCACCGTAGGCATTGAAGGTGCCGGCCACCATGTCGGCAAAGGCGGCAATGACGATGCCGCAGAACAGCCAGCAGAACAGCAGGAACAGCTTGCGGCCGGTCTTGCCGATGTACTTTTCGATCAGCATGCCCATGCTCTTGCCGTCGTTCTTAACGGAAGCATACAGAGCGCCGAAGTCGGTGACAGCACCGAAGAAGATGCCGCCCAGCAGCACCCACAGCAGCACCGGCAGCCAGCCGAAAGCAGCGGCCTGGATCGCACCGGTAACAGGGCCTGCACCGGCAATGGAGCTGAACTGGTGTGCAAACACGGTCCAGCCGTCGGTGGGAACGTAGTCCCGGCCGTCCTCATGGACAACTGCCGGGGTCTTGGCAGAGGGGTCGATGCCCCACTTGTTTGCCAGCCAGCGGCCGTAAAGCATATAAGCGCCAAACAGACACACGGCTGCGATCAATACGATGACCAGCGTATTCATTGTTTTTACCTCTTTCCTTTTTTGGCATCCGGCAAATGTCAGCGGCATGGGGGCGGCAGGGTGTAAAAAAGGCCCCGTCTTCCTGCGTTCGTTCCATTTGGGACGAACCATCGAAGACGAAGGCCTTCACATACACTGCACATCGTGTATGGAATACTCCGCGATACCACTTCGTTTGCTGCACAGGGCAGCCACTCCCAGCGTACATACATACGCAGCCCCGTAACGTGGGCAAAACGGCCATGCATTACTGGAAGGCGGGGTCAGCGCCTTTGTTCACACAGGCTGCTCGCAGGGGAGAACGCTTTGCTCCTGACTGCTGCCCTTGCATCAGATGGGCGGCTCTCTGGGAGAGGGTGCTGCAAAGAATCATGTCCTGTTCATCGCATTTGCCGAATGATTGTCCGTATTTTAGTGCGGAATTCACAAATTGTCAATATCCTTGGAGCAAGTTCGGAGGATACACTAATTCAGGAAAGTGTTCTGCAATAATTTTTAGGTGATTTTTGTTCATGCGTGAAACGAAGAAAACTATACACGTCAACGAATGAAAAGAGTTCACGCCAAGGGCTTGACTTTCACACTTTGATGTGCTAAAGTGGTGATGCAAGAAAGAACCTGAACATTTCCGGAACAATTAAAAGAGGGAACGCTCCCAAAACCGGACAGTCCGCTGCGGCGGCAAGGAGAACATTCATGTCAGATAAAAATTCCAGAAGAAACCAGACCACTGATGCACTGTTTGATGCCATCCTCAGTCTGGAAACGCGGGAGGAGTGCTACAACTTCTTTGAAGACCTGTGCACTGTAAAGGAGATCTCGGATATGGCGCAGCGGCTGGAAGCGGCAAAGATGCTGCTGGACGGCAGAACCTACGATCAGATCGTGAAGGCAGTGGAGATCAGCACGGCCACCATCAGCCGCATCAACCGCTGCATCCAGTACGGCTCCGGCGGCTACCGCGAGACCATTGAAAAGGTGCGCGGCACCCAGAACCCGAAAAAGCAGGAGTAACACCGGCGTACCCGGCAGACATAGAATGGGGCGTACACCGCCCTTGACCGGACGAACGAAAGGAAGGTTTTATCATGTCTGCTGAGAACTGTATCGATACCACCCGCTGCCCCTGCCCCTGCCTGCCCAAGGTGACGCTGGAGCAGGCGGTCGTTGACCTTGTGGAGAGCATCGCTCTGCAGGAAAATGCCCTGAGCCACATCCTGTGCGCCGAGAGCCGGAAGATGGATGCCGCCATGAAACTGGACGGTCTGGACCTGTGCAAGCTGCTGGAAGTGAACGATTCGGCCACCAACATGGTGCACGCCGTGGCAAACCTGGAGCTGGTGCTCAAGGATAAGCTGGAGTTCGTCTCCAACAACCTGTACTATCCGCCTGTGGATGCCGCAGCGAAGTAAGAAGATGCGGAAAGGCCTGTCCGGATGCCGGGCGGGCCTTTTCTCTGCTTGAATGCATAATTTTTGTAAAAACCATTTGTTGGAATTGCTGATAACGGGATTCTGTGCTATACTATACAATGTATCACCATGAAAGTGAGGAAATTTACAAATTGCTGAACTACGATGCGATCCTGTTTGATGTGGACGGGACCCTGATCGATTCCGCTCCCGGTATCATAAATACATTAAAAGAAGTCTTTGCCAAGATGGGCGTGGACACCACAAATATGAACCTGCGCCGCTACCTTGGCCCGCCGCTGCGCAAGAGCTTTGGTGAGCACTTTACCGACCCGGCCCTCATTGAAAAGGCCACCGACCTGTACCGCGACAGCTACGCCGTCAAGGGCAGCCACGAGTGCGCCGCCTACCCCGGTGCAGCAGAGATGCTGCAGCGCCTGAAGGACGCGGGCCTTGTGCTGTGCACCGCTACCTCCAAGCCCACGCAGGTCGTTACGCCCATTCTGGAAGAAAAGGGCCTTGCAGGCTATTTTGATTTTATCGGCGGCGCTTCCATGGACGAGAGCCGGGGACACCAAGACCGCCGTTGTCCGTTATGTGCTCGCCCAGCCCATGATGCAGGGCAGGCGGGTGCTGATGGTGGGCGACCGCAACGACGACATGCGCGGCGCTGCGGACTGCGGGCTGGATGCCGCCGGTGCGCTGTACGGCTACGGCAGCAGGGAAGAGCTGGAACCCTTCCACCCGGTGCTGCTGGCCGAAAGCTGCGCCAGCCTTGCAGACCAGATCCTGAACGGACAGGCATGACCGGAAGGCCCTGTGCCGGAAACGAAATGAATGGTGAGAGATATGAGAAATACACGACCGGAAAAGCAATCGCTTACTCCTATGCAGAAGCAGGCTGTGCTGGTGTGCAGTGTGTGCGCGCTGGCAGCCATTCTGACCATTGCCATTACCATGACGCTGCTCAAGCGCGGCAAGACCCCTGCAGCCCCGGGGGAACAGCCCTCCAGCGAGGTGCTGGTGCCGGGCGAAGAGGATATCTCGGATCACTACCAGATCAGCGAGACCTCTGCCGCCCTGCTGCCGGAGACCGCCGACGCGGGCGAGAGCTACCAGAAGGAAACGCTGTTCCTCGGCGATTCCAACACGGTGCGCCTGTACGCCAACGGCCTGATCAGCCTGCAGCAGTTCTGCGCCAAGGAGGGCATTGGCACCCATGCCGCCCTGAACGAGGGCATCGTTACCTTTAAAAAGGACAGCAACACCTACACCATCGCGCAGGCCGTGGCCAAAATGAAGCCCCGCCGCGTGGTCATCATGCTGGGCACCAACGATACCGGCATGAGCGTGGACGAGTTCATCAAGAACTACACCGCGCTGGTGCAGGCCATTCAGGAAAGCTACCCCTACACCGACATCATCGTGAACACGGTGCCGCCGGTGCCTGCAAACCACGCAAACTACCCCCACATGGACCAGACCAAGATCGACGACTTCAACATGGCCCTGCTGTCCATGTGTGAGCAGATGGGCCTGAAGTTCCTCAACAGTGCCGAAGCGCTGAAGGATGCCAACGGCTATGGCCGCGAGGATTACTACCAGACCGGCGATATCCACCTGAAGCCCGTGGGCCTGAAGGCCATGCTGAGCTATCTGCGCACCCACGCTTACCAGACCGACGACCGCCGCCCGGACACCGCCAACATTCCCACCCGCGCCGAGTATACCCCGAACCCCAGCTCTGCGGTGACAGCACCCAGCAGCTCGGAGGCTGCAGGCTCTTCCGAAGAGCAGGGTGTGCTGTATCAGGCCAGCTACCGGGTGGACAAGACCGGCGGCACCCTTTCCAGCGGCAGCGACAGCGGCAAGACATCCCTCTCCTATGAAGTGACCAGCGCCGCCCAGTCCATCAGCGTGACGGCTGTGCCGCAGGACGGCTATGTGTTCGTCAAGTGGAGCGACGGTGTGACCCAGAAGACCCGCACCGATACGAACTTCAAGCAGAACGTGGACGTGACCGCCGTGTTTGCAGCGGCTTCCGTGCATATCAGCAGCACCGGCAAGGCCGTGCTGGGCGATTCCTACACCTTTACCGCAAAGCTGGGCGGCAAGCACCTCACTGCCGACAGCATCCGCTGGTACGCCAACGGTGTGGAAGTGCCGCAGGCGGCGGGCAAGACCACCGTCAAGGTGGAGATCGACCCCTCCATGCTCAATGCGACCTTTAAGGTGTACGCAGTGGCAAGCTACAACGGCTGCACCGTTACCAGCAACACCGTGAATGTGACGGTCAGCGGCGTAAGCTCCGGCAGCTCGTCTCACAGCTCTGGCAGCACGTCGGGCAGCGGTTCTTCCGGCAGCACCAGCTCTTCCGGTGCATCGTCCGGCACCACCTCCGGGGCATCCTCCGGGGCTACATCCACCTCCGGCAGCTCGTCTCACAGCTCTTCCGACAGCTCGTCTCACAGCTCTTCCAGCAGTGAGAGCACGGCTTCCCCGGCAGGCTCGGCTTCTGCTTCCAACGGAACAGCCAGCTCTTCCCACAGCACCAGCTCGTCCCACGCGGACTCTGGTGAGAGTAGCTCGGCTTCCCATAGCAGCTCCAGCAGCGAGAGCAGCTCTGCAAGCTCTGGCAGCTCCCATGCGGCTTCGGAATCCAATGCCAGCAAGGAAGCCGCCAACGAGCAGTCTGCATCCACGGACTCCGCGTCCTGAGGCTGTCACCCCGGCCTGCCGTGCCGCATAGGCTGGCAGGAAGGGAGGCGTTTGCATGTACTACGAGGAACCCCGCATCCCGGCGCTGCCCGGGGAAGAGAACGTGACCGACGGCAGCGTGGACGATTACGGCACCGACTGGGAGAACGTGGACAACGGCGCGCTGGAAGAGGAAATGGCAAAGTGTGCCGCCACCCCCTGTGATGTCAAAACCACCTGCCCGGACAACGACCCGGAGCAGACGGACGTACCATCGTACGAAATTGTAACAGAATGATGTGAAGCCAGCTCTGTTTACGGCAGGGCTGGCTTCTGCCTGTTGTTGAGCGCATGGCAGCTGAGGCCATGGCAGAAGGAAAAGAGGGAAGGTTTATGGCAAAATATTATTGCGTGCTGTTCGATGCAGACAACACCCTGCTGAACTTTGACGCAGCCGAAAGCAAGGCACTGGCCGAAACGCTGGTGAACTACGGCATTGAGCCGGACGCAGAAACGGTGCAGACCTACCGCACCATCAACGAGGAGCTGTGGCGGCAGCTGGAAAAAGGCCAGATCAAGCGGGAAAAGCTCATGGCAGAGCGGTTCACCCGCTTCCTCAAGGCCATTGATGCCGCCGGTGACGGAGCCGAGATGAACCGTTTCTATCTGGAACAGCTCTCCACCCACCCGGACCTGATGGGGCCGGAAGTGCTGGATGTGCTGCGGGAGCTTTCCGAGGTGGCAACGCTGGCCGTTGTGACCAACGGCTTCCAGAAGGTGCAGATCCGCCGTCTGGCCGAGAGCGGTGTGCTGAACTTTATGGAGGACGTGTTCGTCTCCGAGAAGATGGACAGCGAAAAGCCGAACCGCAGAATTTTTGATGCGGCCCTGCGCGCCCTTGGCGTGGAGAACCGCGAGCATGTGCTGGTGGTGGGCGACGGCCTGAGCAGCGACATTCAGGGCGGCGTGAATGCGGGCCTTGACACCTGCTGGTATAACCCCAGCCACGCCGAGAACCCCGGCAAGGTGGTGCCCACCTACGAGATCGCAGACCTGAAAGAGCTGTACCCGCTGGTGATGGAGCAGGAAGAGCTGGCCAATGTGGGCCTGAAGAACCGCCGCCACCAGTGCTGAGCCAATAAGCGGATGGAGAACGGGATCATAAAACTATGCTGATACATTTGGAAAAACTAGGCAAGAGCTTTGGCGAGAAGATCGTGCTGCACGATGTGACCGCCAGTGTCGAGCGGGAGGACCGCATCGGCATCGTGGGCCAGAACGGCGCGGGCAAGACCACCCTGCTCAAGATTTTGACCGGCGAGTACCAGGACTACGAAGGTGAGTTCAGCGTGACCCACGGCGTGACGCTGGGCTATCTGGAACAGAACGCAAAGCTGGATGCCACGCTGGATCTCTACGGCGAGATGCGCTCCACCTTTGCCCCTGTGCTGGATGCCATGGCCCAGATGCAGGTGCTGGAACGCAAAATGGCCGCGCAGCCGGACGACACGGAGCTGCTGGCCCGGCACGACCAGCTGCAGAACATCGTGGATGCCGCCGACGGCTACAACATGGATGTGAACATCAAAAAGGTGCTGTCTGGCATGGGCTTTGCGCAGGATACATGGCAGAAGAACATTGCGGTGCTCTCCGGCGGTGAGCTGACGAGGCTGCGGCTGGCAAAGCTGCTGCTGGAAAAGCCGGACGTGCTCATTCTGGACGAGCCCACCAACCACCTGGACTTTGCCACCATGGAATGGCTGGAAAACTACCTCAAAAGCTATTCCGGTGCGGTGCTGGTGGTCAGCCACGACCGCTACTTCCTCGATAACGTGTGTACGAAGATCTGGGAGGTCTCCTACCAGACCATGACCACCTACAAGGGCAACTTCTCGGCCTACCTGCCCCAGAAGGAAGCTTCCGATGCCCTGCGCCAGAAGCAGCACGATGCAGATGTGGCACTGGCCGAAAAGCTGCAGGACTATGTGGACCGCAACCTTGTGCGCGCCTCCACCACCAAAATGGCCCAGAGCCGCCGCAAGCAGCTGGAAAAGCTGGAGATCACCGAAGCGCCCAAGGACGAGACCAACCAGCTCAAGTTCCGGTTTGAATATGACGTAGAACCGTGGAACGAGCTGGTGCTGCTCAAGAACCTGACCATCAAAATAGGGGAGCGCACCCTGCTGGAACCCTTTACCTACACGGTGTGCCGCGGCCAGCGGCTGGTGATCGCAGGCCCCAACGGCGCGGGCAAGTCCACCCTGATGCAGGTGCTGGACGGCAAGCGCCGCCCCTCCGGCGGCATGGTGCGGCTGGGCACCGGCGCACGGCCCAGCATCTTTGCCCAGCAGCAGAACCGTCTGGGGCAGGGCCGGGTCATCGATGTGATCTGGAACAAGTACCCCCGCATGACCGAGCTGGAGGTGCGCAGCCATCTGGCAAAGCTGGGCTTCCGGGGCGAGACGGTGTTCAAGCCCTGCGAGGCGCTTTCCGGCGGCGAGCTGGCCCGCCTGCGCTTTGCGGAGATCGTGCTGGAACGGCCCAACCTGCTGTTTCTGGACGAGCCCACCAACCATCTGGACATCTACACCCGCGAAAACCTTACCGAGGCCCTCATGGCCTACACCGGCACGCTGCTGCTGGTCACCCATGACCGCCACCTGATGAACAGTCTGGCCTGCCCCATCCTCTACCTTGAGGACGGCAAGGCCACCCTCTACCCCAGCTACGACGCCCTGATGGGCCGCAACGCCCCGGCACCTGCCGTGCAGAAGGCTGCCGAACCGGCCAAGACCGGCTACGGCAGGGAGCAGCGCCGCCGCCGCGCCGAGCTGCGCGCCAAGATCAAGGCCTGCGAGGACGAGATGGAGGCCTGCGGTGCCCGGGAAGTGGAGCTGGACAACGAGATCAATTCCCCGGAGGTGTACAACGACCCCGACCTGCTGCGCCAGAAGAGCGACGAGCTGAGCGACCTGCGCTTCCATCAGGAAGAGCTGTTTGCCGCGTGGGAAGCTGCCATGGAAGAGCAGGAAAGCTACGAGCAGAGCCAGCAGACCGAAGAGTAAAGGAGGGTG
>OINX01000203.1_pt1 | contig 17954 bp, 13 predicted proteins | sample 1585431 | NCBI WGS metagenome assembly OINX01 (sample SAMN02674697, study PRJEB24791) | human gut metagenome, SKBSTL033 | isolation source: stool | host: Homo sapiens | place: USA | reverse complement strand
TGAAAATGACCCTTAATGACCTTGACCCTTAATGACACGCTAGATGAACTTGTGAGTTTTACATGATATAGGTTGAATGTATGTCTGAATGTGTTGGTTGTTAGTGTGTTATGTGTATTTTGTTATATTCATACTCTAATATTTTGTGTATAATAATTATCTACATATTAAGTCGTTTTAGTTAGCTGATATGTTGTTCGATTCTACATTTTTATCCTTGTTTCCTGTTGTATTTTGTCAAAAATGCGTCATGTTAGAGGCGGATTCACGTCTGAGGAGGGGCATTTTTTACCCTTAGAAGAGGGGGTAAAACATCTTCCTAACCTCCATATTTTGCATTTTTCCGTTAAATAACGTGATAAAATTCTTGGGTTTGCCAACTTTTTATTATCTTTGCTAGCAATTAACAAATTATTGACGTAGCAATAGTCCGGAAAGCTAGAAACTACATAATAACAATGCTAAGATGAAAAGGTGTAACTTCTTGACGTACAAAGCTTTAGGGGGGGGGTAATTTTGCTCAGGCAAAGTTAGCCCAATATCATCATGTTCTTATCCGCAGGCGAATATTATCTTATTTTTATATGATAATAGTCGCTTTTTTTATGCTTTCTTCCACCGCCTGTTCTAGCGACGAAGAAACAGAAAAATCAGAGGCTTTTGATTACGAAACCACATTTTTAGCCCACGAATGGCAGATTTCAGCCCTTTATCAGCGCGTTGGAAGTATCTTTATCGACGTAAAAGAGGCTCCTTTGTTCTGCAGTTTCACCTCAGATGCTATTTCTTTCTCCGAAACGACGGAAGTGAACCACTTCGACGAAGGCGGTAAAATAACCCAAACTACCACCGAAAACGTTGCTTGCGGTCAGTACACCTATTTAATAAAGGAGAACAAAATACAGATAGATAATCAGATATTCACCATTACGGACAACAACGGGACCCTCGTTCTGCAGAATGAGGACTGGAAGCTTGTGCTCGTAGAAAAATAAACATATTATGGCTAAGAAACAAGATACAATCAGCATTGGTTTTGAAGAGAAAATATGGAAGGCTGCCGATATTCTGAGAGGCAACCTCAGCGCTTCGCAATACGAGGGCGTTGTGCTCGGACTCATCTTTCTAAAATACATCAGCGACCGCTTCGAACAGAAGTTCCAGGAGCTGCAGGGCGACGAATACGCCGACCCGGAAGATAAGGACGAATACACAGCCGAGAACATCTTCTTCGTGCCTGCTGAAGCCCGATGGAGCAAGATTAGTGCTGCAGCCCACACACCGGAAATAGGCGTGATAATAGATGAAGCACTTACCGCCATTGAGCGTGAGAACGAAAGACTGAAGGGCATTCTGCCTAAGAATTTCGCCCGTCCGGAGCTGGACAAGCGCCGTCTGGGCGATGTGGTAGATCTCTTTACGAACATAGAAATGCACGATGCTGGCGAGGAGAAAGACCTGCTGGGCAGAACCTACGAATACTGTCTGCAGCAGTTTGCCAGTCTGGAGGGCAAGAATGGTGGCGAGTTCTATACGCCTTCCTGTATTGTCCGCACGCTGGTAGAGATTCTGGAGCCTTACGAGGGCAGAGTCTATGACCCTTGCTGCGGAAGCGGTGGTATGTTTGTGCAGAGCGCCAAGTTTATAGAGCGTCATAAGGGAAACCTGCGCAAGATTAGTATCTACGGTCAGGAGGCAAACCCTGATACGTGGAAGATGGCGCACATGAACCTTGCCATCCGTGGCTTGGATGCGAACCTGGGCAATATCTTTGCCGACACTTTCTATGATGACCAGCACCCTACGCTGAAGGCAGATTTCATTCTTGCCAATCCTCCTTTCAATCTCAGCGACTGGGGACAGAGTGCGCTTCAGGAAGATGTGCGCTGGCAGTATGGTTTGCCACCAGCTGGCAACGCCAACTTTGCGTGGATGCAGCACATGATTCATCATCTGGCACCAAACGGAAAGATTGGTTTGGTGCTGGCGAATGGTGCGCTTTCGAGTCAGAGTGGCGGCGAGGGACAGATTCGCCAAGCCATCATCGAAGCCGACCTGGTAGAGGGAATCGTGGCTTTGCCTTCGCAGCTGTTCTACAGTACGGGTATTCCTGTAAGTCTTTGGTTTATCAGCCGCAACAAGGCGCAGAAGGGCAAGACCGTGTTTATCGACGCCCGCAATCTGGGCACGATGGTAACACGTAAGCTTCGTGAGCTGATGCCTGATACGGATATTAAAAAAATCTCTGACACCTTCCATGCGTTCCAGCAGGGAACCCTGGAGGATGAAAAGGGCTTCTGTGCCGTATGCACCACCGAGCAGATTGCTGCTCAGGACTTCATCCTGACTCCTGGAAGATACGTAGGAATCGCCGAAGACGAAGGCGACGGAGTGCCTTTCGAGGAGAAAATGACGAATCTTACCGGTGAGCTGAAGCAGCTGTTTGAGGAAAGCAAGAAGCAGGAAGAGGAGATCAGATTGCAGTTGAAGAAACTTGGATGGGAGGTGTAAGTATGGAGTGGAAAGAAGTTAGATTGGGGGAGGTCGCTGATGTTCAAACTGGTCCATTTGGAAGCCAACTACATAAGGAAAATTATGTAAATAAGGGAACACCAATTGTTACCGTAGAACATTTAGGAAACAAATGGTTTACATCACAAAACCTCCCAATGGTTTCAGATGAAGATAAATTGCGACTCGCCAAATATTGCTCCCAAGAAGGAGATGTGATTTTCAGTAGGGTCGGTTCTGTTGACCGTTGCTCTTATGTATCTAAAGAATATAGTGGATGGCTTTTTTCTGGTCGTTGTCTAAGAGTGAGACCACGCTCCGGAATAAATCCTGAGTATTTATATTATTTTCTTACTAATGAAGGAACAAAGCAATACATAAGGAACATTGCAGTTGGTGCAACGATGCCTTCTATCAATACAAAATTATTGAATGAAGTTCCCATAACAATTCCTTCTCTTGACGACCAGCACCGCATTGCCTCCATCCTTTCTTCTCTCGACCGGAAGATAGAGTTGAACAACAAGATCAATGCTGATTTGGAGGAGATGGCACAGGCTATTTTCAAGAATTGGTTCGTTGACTTTGAGCCTTTCAAGGATGGTAAGTTCGTGGATAGTGAATTGGGAATGATTCCGGAAGGATGGAAAGTAGGAAGCCCATATAAATATGTGAAAGTTGTTTATGGTGCTCCTTATAAATCTGCAAAGTTCAATGATAATGGAGAAGGTCTTCCTTTAATAAGAATTAGGGATTTAAAAGATTGCAATCCGCAATTCTATACACCGGAAATACTTCCGCAAACAGAATATGTTAATATGGGAGACATAGTTGCTGGTATGGATGCAGAATTTGTCCCTCATATTTGGAAAGGTAATACGGGATTGCTGAATCAGCGAGTGTGCAAATTAATGCCGCAGCAGACATCAATTAGCAATTTGTTTGTTCTTTATTTAATGAAACCAGAGTTAGAATTTGTTCAGTCATACAAAACGGGAACAACTGTTAGTCATTTGGGTAAAGCAGACATAGATAAGTTTGTTGTTGTTCTTCCTCCTTTGAAAGTAGTAGAAGAATGTAGTAAAATACTTGATTCAATACTTCAAAGAATAAAGAATATCTCAGCAGAATCTCGCAACCTCTCAACTCTTCGCGACACCCTTCTCCCTCGCCTCATGTCAGGCGAGCTGGAAGTCCCGGAATAAGAAGAGCAACGAAAGAAAATAACGAGAAAGAAAATATAAAATATTAACATTATGGCAGACGACAAGAAATTCACCGAAGACGCATACGAGCAAACGCTCATTGCCCTGTTCCGGGACGAACTCGGCTATGCGTACGAATGTGGCTACGAGGTGGAACGCGACTATAAGGAGCCTTTCTATCGTGCCGATTTGGTCGCCTCGATGCGACGGCTTAATCCTCAACTGCCAGCCGATGCAATGGATGAAGGAATCAAGCAGATTACCAACATCAGCATCGGTACTTTAGAACAGAACAACGAGCAGTTTACCCTCTGGATGCAAAACGGTCTGGAGGTGGAATTCCTGCAGAATGGCGAAGAACGAACAGCCCTGATGAGGCTCATCGACTTCGAACATCCCGAAAGAAACCTCTTCAAGGTGGTGAACCAGTGGCGGGTAGAAGAGTATAAGAACAAGCGCTGCGATATGGTGGTGATGGTCAACGGATTGCCCCTCGTGGTGGTGGAGCTGAAAAGCGCCATTTCCGAAGATGCAACCATCGACGATGCCTACAAGCAGATCAAGAACTATCAGCAGAGCGTTCCAAGCCTCTTCAGCTACAACGCCTTCAACGTAATCAGCGACATGAGCGAGACCCGTGCCGGAACCATTACCGCCAAGCTGGAACGCTACATGGAATGGAAGACCGTGGACGGTTCATACGAGTCAACCCTCTTTGCCGACTATCGCACCTTCTTCCTCGGCATGTTCCAGCAGCAGCGACTGCTTGATATCCTGCAGAACTTCATCTGCTTCGACAAGAACCAGGGCAAATACGCCAAGATTCTTACCGCCTACCATCAGTACTACGCCGTGGGCAAAGCTCTGCAGCGCACCCGTACCGCAGTGGAAGGCAACGGAAAAATCGGTGTGTTCTGGCACACGCAGGGTTCGGGCAAGAGCCTCTCCATGGTGTTCTACGCCCACCAGCTGGTGCAACGGTTGCCCGAAGTAACCATCGTGGTGGTAACCGACCGCAAGGACCTCGACAACCAGCTCTTCGGTCAGTTCTGCCGCTGCCAGGACTTCCTTCGTCAGGAACCACAGAACGCCCAGAGCCGTGAAGACCTGGGCAATCTGCTCCGTAACCGAAAGAGTGGGGGAATCATCTTCACCACCATTCAGAAGTTTGAAGAAGGCGACTCGGCACTCTCCACCCGTCGCAACATCATTGTGATGACCGATGAGGCGCACCGCTCGCAATACGGCGAAGAGCACTGGGACAACAAGAGTCTGACGATGAAGAAGGGATTCAGCCAGAAGATGAGAGAAGCGCTGCCAGGTGCCTCGTTTATCGGCTTCACCGGAACACCTATCAGCGACCGCGACAGAGACACGGAGGAAGTGTTCGGCAACTACATCGACGTTTACGACATGAGTCAGGCGGTAGATGATGGAGCCACCCGTCCGGTTTATTACGAGAGCCGTGTGGTGAATCTGAACCTCGACGAAGACACGATGAAGCTGCTGAACGATGAGTTCGACAACCTAGCCGATGAGGGAGCCACCGAGGAGCAGATCAGGCAAGCGAAGCAGGAGCACAGCCGACTGGAAGTGCTCTTGGGTGAAGACGCCACCATCGACACGCTGGTAAAGGACATCGTCCAGCACTACGAGCAGAACCGTGCGCAGGAACTCACCGGCAAGGCAATGATCGTAGCACTGACCCGAAGCATCGCCATCAAAATCTACCGCAAGATGCTGGAGCTTCGCCCCCAGTGGACGGAGAAGGTAAAGGTGGTGATGAGCGGTTCGAACCAGGACCCCGAAGACTGGCAGCCGATTATCGGCAACGAAGCCTACAAGAAGGAACTGGCAAGAAAATTCAAGGACAACGACGATGAGATGAAAATCGCCATCGTAAGAGATATGTGGCTCACGGGCTTCGATGTTCCGTCGCTCGCCACCATGTACGTATATAAGCCGATGAGCGGTCATAACCTGATGCAGGCAATAGCCCGTGTGAACCGAGTGTTCCCGGGCAAGGAAGGCGGACTGATAGTGGATTACGTAGGCATTGCGCAGGCGCTGAAGAGTGCCATGCAGCAGTACACCAACCGTGACCGCCGCCGCTTTGGAGACCCCGACATCGCCAAGACCGCCCTGGTGAAATGGAAGGAAGAGATGGAAATCTGCCGAGACCAGCTTCATGGTTTCGACTATTCCGGCTTCTTCGAACAGGACAACTCGAAGCGGGCACTCGCCATTACGAGCGGAGCCAACTTCCTGAGTTCTCCAGCCATGGTTCAGCGCAAGAAGAATTTCATGGAGCACAGCAATCTGCTTCACAACGCCACCACGCTCTGCCGTTCGCTTCTGAATGAGCAGCAGAAGGCGGAGGTGTGCTACATGGATGCGCTGCGCGTGATGATGCTCAAACTCTCTCAGAAGGGCAAGATCAGCCGACATGAAATCAACGAGCGCATCGGTGAGCTGCTCCGTCAGAGCGTGAAGACCGACGGAGTCATCAATCTCTTCGGCGACCGCCAGATAGAGTTCTCGCTCTTCGACGACGCCTTCATCCAGGAGGTGAAGAACATGAAGGAGCGCAACCTGGCGGTGGAACTGCTCACCAAACTGATGAAAGAAAAAATCAAGCAGCAGCAGAAGACCAACGTGGTTCAGAGCGACCTCTTCTCCGATATGCTCAGCCAGAGTCTCTCCAACTATCTGAAGGGCTTGCTCACCAACGAGGAAGTGATAGAGGAACTGTTGAAGATGGCTCAGCAGATGAAGCAGGCGGAGGCAGAGGGCAACGACCTGGGACTTTCGCCCGAGGAGAAGGCATTCTATGATGCGCTCTCCACGCCGGAAGGAGTGCGACAGGCTTACTCTGACGAGGAGTTTGTGGCACTGACCCGGGAACTGACGGAAGTCTTGCACCGCAACCGCACCATCGACTGGAACCGGAAGGAATCGGCGAGGGCGAAGATGCGAGTGATGGTGAAGCGACTGCTCAAGAAGTATAAGTATCCACCAGAGGGTGCAGAAAAGGCGCTGGAAACCGTGATGCGCCAATGCGACCACTGGGCGGATGATGAAGAAAACGTAGTATAAACCCTTTAAAATTTGAAGTAAGAAACAGAAAGTAAACAAGAAAAATAACATATAGATATTGACGCTGATTATCTGCACTTCTACAGTATTTAGAACCTGCAAAATTCAAAACGACAAGAAGAAGGTGACAGCAAGGCGTCCACTCCTCTACGGCGTGGGCAGTACTTGTTTGTACCTTGTCGTAGGTTCTTGCAGGTACCTTAATACTGGTACTTACAGGGAACCCCACGCCGCTTATTTAAACAACATAACAAATCAAACCTAGAAAAAGAATATGCAGACAGAGGAAATACCAAATACTGACAATAACTACAATTCTCTTCTGAAGATTTCATCAGAAGAAGATCTTTTTGTGGAAGATGAAGTAACAGGAGTCAAGAAATACACTCCAGTAACAACTACTGATGTGGGTCAGTTTAAAAGAGAGGCAGAACATTTGTATAAGGAGATTCAGCATGCTAAAGATGAATTTAAATGGAATGCAGGAAAGCATAAAGGTCTTACCTGTTATTTTCATATTTACCAGAACCTTACCGAGCAGTTGACAGATTTTCTTAAATATATTCATACGCTCCATAAGAAAGTCTACATTTCCATCTACAAGAGCTACGATGATGAATTCATGGGGATTTATACTGATATTTTAGAGAAGGTGCTCCAGGATATTCAGACCATCGCCCGGAAGCATTCAGACTATTTGCTCGATAAGGAAGAGGAGTATGGTCAGATTCCCTATGCCAAGGATATTTTCGAGCAATGCGAGAAGCTTAAAGTTCCTGCCGGAGACGACTTCCCCCGTTTTGATTCCCATTTCAAGAACTTTGTCTCTACCGGTTTGCAGATGGCTTTGGCAGAAACCATCTCCACAGTAAGTACTATTTGTGCCGATTTCCTAGCCTTATACAGAACCCGCCTTTTCCGCACTGACCGTGAGGCTGTGATTATTTACCATTATATCAAGCGAATTTTCGACGAGCGCACGCTACCTGACCATCTGAAACATGAGGTAAAGGTAAAGAAACGTCATCTGAGAGAGAGAAGAATAGATATTACCACTTTGAGCTTGCAGAAAGTAATGAATGATATTGAAGGGAAATACAACAATTATACGCTTTGTTCAGACTGGTTTGAGCGAGAGGAGGATGAGGAAGAAGAACTTGTCCGTACGCTAGTCAGGGAGCAGGCTCCTCCCGAGGATTTTGAAACGCTATTCAAGTATCAGGGTGAGCATAAAATGTGGGAGGCTGAAATAGCCAGGGCTGATGATTTTGAGCGTAACAGCGACTCTTTCTTTGTGAACTGGGTAGATTCTATAAAATTGGAGGAGAAGTTAAAGTTCTGGATAAAAGGCAACATTACGTCTCAGCAAAGCTGGTACATAGTCTGGTGCCTGATGAAATATACGTTCCACATGGTGCGTGATAATCAGGACAAGGCAGCCTTTGCCGCCCGCATGAACCTGATGTTTCCGGATGCAGAAAAGAAATGTGTGGTGGAGTCGTTCCGCAAGCAGGAAACCCAGAAGAACCACAACCACCACTTTTCGGAGTGGCTTGCAGAATCTGATAAAGATTATTCCAAAGCTCACGAGCTTTATGATAAGCTGAAGAAGGAGGAGGAATATAGGAGAATAGTTTGAGGGAGGAAATTGCCCCATCTTCCATGAGAATTTCACCAACAGTTACAAAAAGTGCTTCTACTATAAATGTGACATTCAATGATGCGAATGAGAAGGGGTCTGAAATTGTTGTAGTTTCTGCTTCTGGTGCGGCAATGGGGTCATTCCATGTACCAGCCGGTTAAACCTCTGCTCAGATAAAAACCAATGCATCAGCAGGGATATATTGCGTCAGCCGATTGCAGAAAGACAAAGTGAAAGAAACCAAAAAGATAATAGTAAAGTAGTTTTGTCGGAGGTGCGGCGACAGTCGCACCTCCTACCTAATTTTACAATTATCCTCATTAATGGAATGAGCGAATAAATACCTTTAATGCGCCTGGGACAAAGATAAGTACAAATAATAATACTGGGCATAAGAAAATAACAAAAACGAGTACTACTATTACTGCTATTATAGCTAATGCCTTCGTTCCTCCAGTAACCTCTTTCTTTTCAATGTTTTCTATAGATGGAAGTTCCTTGTGAAAAGTATATTTCTTTTTTGCTATCTTGTTTTCAACCAGCCATGAAGCTATAGAAAATACGTCAATTTTCTTACATCCTTCCGGCAAAGTTTTGAGTGTATTCTCAGAGACTCTTTCACCAATGATGACAGCTGTATAAGAATCGCTTTCAGTAACCTTATAGCCGGCTTTCTGCAACATCTTTATCAGGGTGCCTTGCGTTCCTATGTGGACCTCGTAAATTCTATCTAGAATATCTGCACCCTCGCTTTCTGCATCTTTATCCAAAACTCTATCGGGCATTCCTCCGATTATTCGGATGATGTCTTTATCTTTGGATAAGTCTCTAACACTATTCATAGTTAAAATCGTATTTTTTAATTCTTACTTGTTTTGAATCGTGAACCCTAGCATTCTGGCTTTTTGTTCCAACTCAATGGCTTTTTCAGCCATTTCATGAGTTTTTAACTTGATTAAAGAACGCCGTTTATCAGCATACCCTAATGCTCGCATTCTCTCTACCATGGTAAGCTTCCCTGTTTGTTTTCCCCATTCTGCGATAGCACTCCATAAAGGTGCAGGTATAGAAAAAACCTGCTCTATTAGTTCGTCTTTCTCTTCGATTTCAGAAATAGTTGCAGATGCTTTTTCACTAAAGGTCAAAAGCTGAAATTTTATATCCTTCAATTCATCCAATTTAACTTTTAGCTCAGTCCAGCATATTTCTTCTTTTGGATATTGTGGCTTGAAATCAGCAAACAAATGATCATTTATCAACGTGGTTAGCTGTTTGATAACAGACTTCAATCCACTTTTTACTTTTTTATTTTTCCAAATGTAAGCAAGATTAAACTCCTTGTTGGTTAAGTATGCTATGGATGAAATTATGTAATTAGTTATTCTATTTGAATAAGTGCCGTATAAGTTTCGAAAACTCTCCTTTACATAATTATTTACGTAACTATAAAGTAGGTACAGAGATACGATATTTCTGTAGTATTCTCCATCGATTTTAACTTCAGTATCTTCACGTAATCCAGAAAAATAGGTTACAGCCACAATTTCTTTGCTCTTACAAGCCTGGTAAGGCCTCATATCCCAGAGTAAAGCATATTTGGCAACATCTGCTTTCCCCAATACTTGTGTTTTAGGATATGTACTATTAAATATTGTTTTTTCGTAACCAAATAAGTTTGATGCCTCGTTTCTGTACTGTCCTCTTTTTCTTTCAAAATACCATCGAGTCTGAGTTGTGGGCTCTGTTTCTGTTCTACTTATATTTTCTAAGCCTTTTAAAAATTCATCACCAGAAAGGAAATCAGAGCGTTTAATCGCTGTTTGACTATTTGCAGATGTTGATATTTCTTTAACGATTTCTGAATAGTCTTGTTCGTCTTTAATTACACTGATTTTCATAGGGACAAAGACCTTACTTAAATCGCAATCTTGCATTGATGCAATGGAAGCTGTTGTCTGTCCTCCATTTACAATTTGTAAATCAGTTATTTTTGTTATGTATGGAGCTGTTTTGCTGCCTCCTGAACCAAATTCTATATTTTTGGCGGTAGCAGAGATTCCATTATTGAAAGAAAAGAACATTTCTGGTCGTTCCTTTATTGTCTTACAGATTTGGCGATTTACCTTGTTGGTCTTTTGTAAGAAAAGACGTACGTTACCTTCAAGTAAAGTTTGTTTGTATTGTTCGTATATTTTTGCCAAAATGTTTCCTGGCATTATTGCAAAATATGCATCAACTTTCGGGTTTTCGTCTTCAACTCTAAGACATTGGATTTTTGTCTTATAATTTAGTTGAAAATCAATTTCTATGGCCTCACTACCAGAGTTTATTGCATTCATCCTATATACTCGGGATAAATCCCAAGTACTATATTCCATAAAAATGTGTTCATACTCATTTTCTTCAGAGAAATTTAATATAGGAGATGGCTCCACTATTCCATTTGTCAAAAAGAATAGACGTACTCTTCGTATATTATTTCGAACCTCTTTTATAAGAGCAATCGCATTTTTTGCATCTTTGCTAACTTCTGCGCCAAAAAAGGGAACATTTCTTAATGCCTCTCGGTAAAAATTGCTAATGTTGCTATATTTGTCCTGTACTGTATCTGCATCGATTTTAGCAGTTGGCGTAGAAGCCTTTGAAAACAAGAATAGATCAAGAGATTCCTGATCTTCATTATATGAATATGCTGTTAACATAGCTTGCCCCTTTTTGAATTGGCATAATTCATAGGTAGAAATTTCCCCATATTCACTCATTAAGTCTAATATGTTGCGAGCAAGTTCCACTTCTATGCTCGTACCATTATTATTAGCATCTTCTAAAGCTAATGTATATTGTTCTGTTGCGAAGCTTTTTATATCCATAATATTGTTTTTTGATGAGTTTGTTGTTGCCCTTTTTTCTTGAGGTTTGCATTTTATATTATCATCATTTATGCATGACGCTAAATTTAGGTCCACCTCTTTTGAAAAACGACAATCTAATTGGTTTACTTTTTCAAGTATATTATTTTTTGCGAGTTTTATTTTATAAACGTCAGGATCTTTTCTATTAACAATGCACCATTGAAACTTATAAATACCTTCCTCATATTCTCTATTTTTATCAACCAACAGAATACTTGCTTTTTGGCCATTAGGATAGGTCAAGATTTCTCCATTACCTTTTTGAATAGATGTAATACAATATCTACCTCTTCTTTTACATTGTAGCCATCCAAGAAGGAAATTATCTGAAACATTCCAATATTCTTTAAGCCGCTTTTCTTTATTTAGATTTCTTTCGTAAGTATCTATAATGTTCATCTTATATGTTGCATTTATTCATCAAACGGATAAGTTTCATCGTAAATATCGCTCAGTAGCTTGTCGTTATATAACCAGTGGGAACAAGGAGCAATATGTTTAGAATTATAACCTTTAAGTTGCGCAGACAAAGCGCTTAAAGAGGTTTCCTCATCCTTATATTTTATCTTTCGGTCAGAAATGATAACAACTTTTATTGATGGGTCATCCTTCCATACTAACACGTCACCCAGGTTCAGTCCCATCTCTGTAAAATTCAATGATGGCCGTTTGGATGAAGCCTTTAAGGAAGCAGCCTTATCCTCTTCTGATAAATCATTCTCCATTTCGTCAACCACGCTTTCGGTAATATCCTCTTGGTTGAATAATTCGAGGATAGCTTGGGCTTGAACAACCTTTATTCGGAAGAATTCACGAGTAGCGTTGACACGGTTAGGCTCGAAAGCCTTATGAAGGGCTTTCTCAATTTTCAGACAGTCATTCTTATCAACCTTGCAGGCATATTGACATTCAAATGGTACAGGAACACCAGTAGTATAGAGTTCCTTCATTCTCTTATCAATATCTTCCTGTGCCGTCATTCCGATCTTTACGAGACCAGGCATTACGGGGTCTGTTAGTAAATACACGATTCCGTATTCCATTGACATTATTATTCACCTTATTAATTATTATTTTCGTCTTCCAACTCCAAGTGTGATGATTGGGAGAGTTTCCCTATACGTCATGCTTGTTAGTTGTATGATAGCATCAACATGAAGTGAAAGCTATAATGAATGCAAAATAAGCATTTCGGACTCAGTTTATCAATTCAAGTATGAATAGAGATTTATCATTTTAGTTTCTCAATCTTACTTTTTGGCAAATCTGTTATTTGCATAACTGTTTCTATATCCATGCCAGCATCCAACATCTTTTTTGCTATTTGGAGAGCTTTCGAGTTTTTACCTTCCTCACGCCCTTTTTCCAAAGCCGTATCTATAGAGTTCTTGACATCACGATACGCCTTCAAACTATCCTCATATTCTTTCAACTCTGTTGGGGTGAACTTTGCAATCTCGGCCTCCTCAAAGAGTTTAGTAAACACTTTCTCTTTCAAGGCAGCAGGACGCTCATCCAATCGGGAAAGGTTTTTCAATACATATAACCACTTATCATAAAGCGTGTCAAGCTCCTCTTCTGTCTTGTTGAACTTCGCTATCTCAACATACTTGAAAGAAAGTTTGTCATTAAAAACCTTAAGAGTCTTCTTGTCAAGCAAGCCCACATCATGGTTGATATCATTTTTGTCAAATGCCTCTTCTTCCAAGTCGAAATTCAGCAGAGCAACAGTGTAAACATGTTCAAGCTTGAAGTTCCATTCAGCCCCCTTTGGAGCCTGTTCACGGATAGGAAAAGTAGAATAGAACAAAGAACGATCCTTGAAGTACTTCTGATAAGCATTCTGCATCTCAACGATGAACTTTTCACCACGCTCATTTTCGCAATATACATCAAAGATGGCCTTGCGCTCGGCAAAAACATCACCAACGTGCTCACTATTCAAGTACTTCACATCCTTGATGACCTGAAAACCATCAAACAGTGAATTCAAGAAATTGATGAGCAAATCCTTGTTGGGCTTTGTTCCAAAGATACGCTTAAAACCAAAATCGGTAAGCAAGCTAATATAACGTTCTTCTATCCGTTTCATATCCATTTCCTTTTAAAACGTTTAACTGAATTGTAGTGCAAAAATAAGCATTTATTTCGAATTATAAATATTTGGAGTGTTAAAATGTTGGTTGTGGGGGTAATTTTTCCCAAGATTCCTACGATTTTTCCCAACGATGGGAAAAATGAGTTTTTTTTTATTAGGAAAAGGGGAATGATTTTCTCTTTTTCTTTACTTTTGTCTCTCGTTTCCTTCTTCTTACTTTTTCCCAAGAAAAGCCCGATTTTTCCCAAATACGTGGGTTTTTCGGGGGAGTTGTGGGAAAGGGATTGTTTTGCCTCTGTTTTCGCAGTACTTTTGCAGCGTCGAAGAAACAAGACAACGCTGAAATGGTTTGGTGCTCTTGAAAACCTCTTCGTACAATTATATAATATGTATACTCAGATTATGAGAGTGGTGCAGCAGGGCGAGACCTTCGCTGTGCAGAGTCAGAAAAGTGAGAACGGACAGATGATGAAATGCAACATCGTTCTCCAGGAGATGGGCGGCAAGTATGAGAACCAGTACGCTGCGGCAATGCTCGGCAATATGGCGCAATGTAAGTATGCTCTGGGCGAGCTGGTGGCGGTTACGCTCCGCTTTACTACCCATGAGCACAATGGTCAGGTTTATCAGGATATCCTGGTTACGGACATTGAAAAGATAAAAGGGTAAAAAAGTAAAAAGGTAAAAAGAGGGCTTCGCTTGGAGACTTATTGCGGAGATTCTTAGTTATTAACTGAGTTGAAACAGAGGAGGATTTTCCATGGTAAAGCGCGCAACAATCCGGATGTTTCTTCTCCTAAAATTCAATTCAGATTATGGTTAAGAAAGTAAACAAGGTTCAGAACAATGCTCAGAATAATGTTCAGAACCAGCAGGTGAATAATAATGACTGCCAGCATGTGCAGTTGGGTGGAATGGCTTACTATGATGCTAAGCAGTATTTCCTCTTCAGTCCTCAGGAATCGGGGGTGAATAAGGTTCCTCGATTCCGTTCGATGGGCGTGGCTCAGCAAATGCCTGACGGAACGTTTGATTTCGTAGTGCAGCACCGCCTCAGAACTCAGTCGGAACTGATTAAGAAACTGGCGCACGGTCGTGTGAGCAAGACCAAGGACGGTGCTGTTCAGCTTACCTTAAAGGTGTTCTGTCATGAGGGAATCAACATCTCCCAAACGCTGGCTGTTGAGGCAGCTGAAGGTGCTGATGCGGTAGTGGATTACCAACTGAAACATTAGGATTTTGTATTCAACTTAAAACGATAAGTAGAAACAGATAGATGAGTTGTTATTTAATTAAGGTGGAGAATGGGCACAAGGTTGCCCGCTACATCACCTCGGAAGAGGAGTATAAGCAGCTGCGTGGAAGCAACGAGCAGAAGGCGAATCTTCGCCTGGCTCGTGCCGGAAACGATGCTGCGAAACGGAGACTGGTGCAGTTTAACTACTCCGGCCATTATCCGCAAGGCGTGGTGAAGGGAATGAAACTGCCAAGCGGTGCTTTCGGATTTGATATGGATGAGCCGGAGGCTTTTGCCAAGGCTGCCAAGCTGCTGCTGAAGGAACCGGACAAGTACGGACTGCTGATGCTGGAACGCAGCGCACGACAAGGCGGACATGCGGTGTTTGAGCGCGAAAAGGGCAAGACGGTTCTGGAGAATCAGGTGAGGATTGCTACGATGCTCAAGTGCGAAATGGATACTTCAGCTCACGACATCAATCGGGTTTATTTCACTACCACATCGGATGACGAAGATTTGCTCTTCCTTTCGCCACGACTCTTCAAGGATGAATATGATGAGGCTGCCGTGGCTGCTGAAGGGAAGGTCCTGGAAGAGCGTGAAAGATACGGACAGGAGGAACTGCCGGAAGGAGCGCACAAGGCAAACAAGCATTATGAGCCCTGGAAAGAAGAATTCAAGAAGGATTCTCAAGGGGTTTTTAAGGGTCAGGAATTTAAGAATTCGAGAATTTCTACTTCTGCTGCTTCAGCCTCTACTGCGTCAACTTCTGCTGCGTCAACTTCTGCTGCTTCAGCTGCTCAGGACAATTATCTCGGGATTCCTTATGGGGAAATCATTAAGAAGTGGTGGCAGATGTATAATGATGGGCAGGAGCCGATGCGCTCCAACCGCAATACGCTGACCTTTGAGCTGGCTGTGAACCTGCGCCACATCTGTGGTTTTGACCGCAATCAGCTGGCTCAGATTATTCCCTGCTACGATGGGTTTCCCGAACAGGAAAAGATGGCTTGCATCAACTCGGCATTGAACGAGAAAATCACGCAAATGCCTAAGCGACTGAAGGATGTGCTCTCTGCCATCCGTCAGGAACGAATGAAGCAGGGAAATGCGGGTGGTGGTTCGGTGGCTGACAATGAGGCGCTGGTAAATGCACTGGACGAGGCTAACGCCAAGGACGATCTGTTCTATTATAATGCGCTGCCTAAGTTGCCGCAAGGCATTCGGGATTCCATCAGCGCAGTGGGTCCGGCACTGGCACTGCCTGTAATCACAGCCATCTGTCCTGCCATCGGAATGCTCGCAACGGGCGTGAAGGTTTCCGTTCATGGCAAGATGAACTCGCTGAACCTCATCTCCTACATCGCCGGTGATTTTGCATCTGGCAAGGGAAGTATTGACCCCGTGATTGACGCATGGACTTCGGAAGTGAAGGAAATGGACAAAATGTATCAGCAGAAGGAGGACGAATGGCGAGCCAAGAAACGTGCAGCCAAGAACAAGAAGGAGCAGCCGGAAGAGCCGAAACTGCCTGTAAGATGCTTGACACTGAACAATACGGTGGCGAATCTGGCTGAACGACTGGCTAACACGGAAGGCAAGCACGCCTTCTCGTTTACTCCGGAAGCTGACACCGTAGCGCAGAAGTGGAAATCGGCAATGAGCGACTTTTCAGTCATGTTGAGACAGGCTTACGACGGAACAAGCTATGAGCGTGAAGCTAGAAGTGCGGATGCAGTGAATGTTCATATAGACAGACTGTTATGGAACGTGGTGATGTGTGGAACTCCTGATGCGCTCTATCGAGTGGTAAGCAATTATACGGATGGTTTCCAGAGCCGTATCATCGTGGCAAAAACGCCCGATAATACCTTCACTCCACTTTCTGACAACATGTATGTTATGAACGAACGTCAGCGCGACCGCATCATTCAGATTGCTCATCTGCTGCCGCTGATGTCGGGTGAGGTGGTTCTGCCCAAGCTGGAGGATAAGGGTAGGGAATGGCTGGAACAGATCAGACTGGAAACGATGAAAAATGACGACAAGGTGAAAGCCCGCCAGCGTTTCCGTATCTGTCCAACCACCATGAGAATGATGACCTGCATCATGCTCTGCAAGGTTCTGGAAACGCTGATTCAGAAGCATGGATTCAATGGAGCCGAGAAACAGCTGAAGGAGTCACCTGATTTGTGGAAGGGAATGCTCGTAAAGACGCAGACACCAACCATGCTCGAAACCTTCAATATCCTGGCAGATTATCAGTTGGATAATGCACTCTACTTCTTCCGTAGTCGCATAGAGGATGCGTTCTCATCCAAGAATTATTGCAGTCAGTCTGCTTACGACAGAAGTCGCAGAGGTAAGAATGATTCCATCTTTGAGCGGCTGGACGTAACTTTCACCTTTGAGCAGGCAGAGCAGCAGAGCATTGCAGTTAAGGGAGCAACAGCCACCCATGAGACGGTAAAACAGATGCTAAAGAACTGGAAACGTCAGGGTTTAATCTGTGTATTACCTGACATGCGCTATCAGAAAGTTTCTCCTACAGTCTAAAGAGGGTGTCATTAAGGGTCAAGGTCATTAAGGGTCATTAAGTTTTTCGGTTCTTAAATCAGCCTTAATGGCCGGCTTTGACCCAATTATTCATTATCAATTATTAATTGTAAATTATCATGAACATCAATATATTCCGCCGTCGCTTCACTCCATGGAGTGTGGATGGCACAATGGTTATAGGTGGCAAGATTTTCTGCGACACCTTAGAACGTCCTAACCGTCATTTGCCAGCAGGACGTTATAAGATTTCTCTCATTCCTACCAAGCAAAAGAAGGTGTCGGAGACAAAGAAGAAAAATAAGTATGAAAGAGGAAAATATGAAATCGTTATCAAGCCTGTTATTCTGTTAAGATCCAATTACGTGCCTCGTACTGTTAGGCGCAGAGCTCGCTTCGTGCCTGGCAACGGTCCGCTACGTCTGAGAAACAAGAGTATCATTCTGGGCAAGTCTCATTATACCGGAATCGTTACGCAATCAGAAGAATGCTATAATGAATTTTGCCAGTTGTTGGATGAGGAATTCAAGAGGATGAAGAAAAAGCATCTACCGTGCAGAATCAATCTGTTTATCAGGGATTGGGGGGTTGACGAAATCCCCCTCAATTATCTGCTTATTTTTCAATAATTAATATTCAATATCATGCGTAAGATAAAGGAAATCATCATTCATTGCAGTGCGACCAAGGAAGGTCG
>OINX01000169.1_pt1 | contig 19531 bp, 16 predicted proteins | sample 1585431 | NCBI WGS metagenome assembly OINX01 (sample SAMN02674697, study PRJEB24791) | human gut metagenome, SKBSTL033 | isolation source: stool | host: Homo sapiens | place: USA | reverse complement strand
TACAATGATCCATATTTTCATGCACGCCTCGCAAAAGCCCTATTCAAAAAGTCATACTCATTCGCCAAATTTTGCAAAATTGTGAATTTTTTGTATTTTTCCGGTGGACAAGCATCCGGCGGGAGTGCTACAATAGTTTTTGTTCTTTCCCGGCCGCTTGCGGGCGGCGGGAGTTTCACACACAAACAGGAGGAACTTTCATGTTCGAAAAAATCTTTCACCTGAAAGAAAACCACACCGACGTCAAGACCGAGGTCATGGCAGGCATCACCACCTTCATGACGATGGCCTACATCCTTGCGGTCAACCCCAGCATCCTGTCCGCTTCCGGCATGGACGCCAACGCCGTCCTGATTGCCACCTCTCTGGCATCGTTCGTCGGTACGGCCCTGATGGCTCTGCTGGCCAACTACCCGTTTGCGCTGGCCCCCGGCATGGGCCTGAACGCCTACTTCTCCTACACGGTCGTTCTCACCATGGGCTACAGCTGGCAGTTGGCCCTGATGGCCGTCTTTGTAGAGGGCATCATCTTCATCGTGCTGTCCCTCACCAATGTCCGTGAGGGCATCTTCAATGCCATCCCCATGACCCTGAAGAGCGCCGTCAGCGTGGGCATCGGCCTGTTCGTTGCTTTCGTTGGTCTGCAGAACGCAAAGCTGATCGTCAACAGCGATTCCACCCTCGTCACCTACCAGCACTTCAAGGGCGACACCTTCTCCAGCGTGGGCATGGGCGCGATCCTTGCCCTGTTGGGTATCGTGATCACCGCCATCCTGCTGGTAAAGAAGGTCAAGGGCGGCATCCTGTACGGCATCCTTATCACATGGGTGCTGGGCATCCTCTGCGAGATCGCCGGCATCTATGTTCCCAACCCCGACGCAGGCATGTACTCCGTTATCCCCACCGCCTTCGTTAGCTTCGACTTCTCCGCGCTGGGCAAGACCTTCGGTCAGGTATTCAAGACCGACTTCTCCGGCGTTGGCATCCTGAACTTCTTCGCCGTCATGTTCTCCTTCCTGTTCGTTGACCTGTTCGATACTCTGGGCACCCTGATCGGTGTTGCCTCCAAGGCCGACATGCTGGACGAGGACGGCAAGCTGCCCCACATCAAGGGCGCACTGATGGCCGACTCCATCGCCACCTGCGCAGGCGCTGTGCTGGGCACTTCCACCACCACCACCTTCGTCGAGAGTGCTTCCGGCGTTACCGAGGGCGGCCGCACCGGTCTGACCGCTATGACCACCGGCATCCTGTTCCTGCTGGCCACCATCTTCAGCCCTCTGTTCCTCACCATCCCGTCCTTTGCAACGGCTCCGGCCCTGATCATCGTGGGCTTCTACATGATGGGTTCCGCCGTCAAGATCGACTTCAATGACCCCAGCGAGGGCATCCCCGCCTTCCTGACCATTCTGGCCATGCCCACTGCCTACAGCATTTCTGAGGGCATCGCCATCGGCGTCATCTCCTGGACCCTGATTAATCTGGTCACCGGCAAGGCCAAGGAAAAGAAGATCAGCCCCCTGATGTATGTGCTGACCGTGCTGTTCATCCTCAAGTACGTGTTCCTCTAAGCCGCTGATCTTACCGCAAGCAAAAAAGCTCCCGTCCTGATGAGGACGGGAGCTTTTCTGCTTCCTGTGATCCGGAACAGCCTGCGCATTCGCTCCGGGCTGTCCGGCGTGGAACTATTCTTTTTTAGCAATCGGGGTTATTTGCGCCGCGGGTGGATATGCACTTCCGGGATAGCCACGTTATCGTAGTGGATCGGCTTATCTGCCGCCGGAGTGCCGTCCGCATCCGTATGATGTGCCACCTTGCCGGTATGGATTTCCGGCAAGGCCACGGTTTCTTCCTCATGGGGATGCTCCCGCTTTTTTCCGAGCCACGTTTTCAGATGGTGATAAAGCGACATTGCACGTCTCCTTTCCCGGTGCGGAAGCCCGCCCGAACTGTAAAGATCAGCTTCAGATAAAATTGATGAACACCGTAATGACCAGACTGTTCAAAAAGTCCGCAAACAGACTGCCCACCAGCGGGATCAGCAGATACGCCTTGACCGAGGGCGAATATTTATCGCAGATGGCCTGCATGTTGGCCATAGCGTTGGGCGTTGCGCCCATGCCAAAGCCGCAGGTGCCGGATACGATCACCGCCGCGTCGTAATCGCGGCCCATGATGTTGAACACTACCAGCACCACATACAGAATCATGAACAGGGTCTGCCCAGCCAGCAGCACGATCAGCGGCAGGGCCAGCTCTGCCAGCTGCCACAGCTTCAGGGTGATCATAGCCATGCCCAGGAACAACGAAAGGCAGATGCCGCCAATGTCATTGATCTCGCCCATATACACGGTGTAGCCGCCGCCATACTCACCCACATTGCGGATGATGGCCGCCGCGATCATGGCACCGATATAGATGGGGAAGGTCATGCCCGTCAGGCTCAGAAGTCTGGACAGCACCGTGCCGATGCCCATGGCGACGATCAGCTGAAAGCTTGCCGCTGGGTACATGGTGGTGTGGCGCTCGTGCTTCATTTCTTCTTCCACCAGCAGGCTGTCATCCTCCGGTACCACCGTGGCCAGCAGGTTGTGCCGCTCAATGAGCATCTTACCGATGGGGCCGCCCATCATGCTGCCCGCGATCAGGCCATAGGTGGCCGCTGCCGTACACAGGGTGGTGGCCTCCTGAATGCCAAAGTCCTCCAGCACCGGGCCAAAGGCACCGGCGGTGCCGTGACCGCCCACCATGGGGATGGAGCCGGTGCAAAGGCCCACCAGCGCATCCACGCCCAGCAGCTTTGCCAGCCCCACGGCTACAAAGTTCTGGCTGACAATCAGCACGATGACCACGCCCAGAAACACGATCATCGCTCTTCCGCCGCTTTTCAGCACCTTGAGGTTTGCCTGGAAGCCCACCGAGGTGAAAAACATCACCATGCAGACTTCCTTTAGAATATCATCAAATGCAAACTCGGCAACGCCGGTCACATAGCACACACAGGTAAAAATGGCGAACAGCACGCCGCCAATGACCGGAGCCGGAATGCAGAAACGTTCCAGCACCTGCACCCTTGCCCGCAAAAATTTGCCCAGCATCAGCACCAGCACAGCAACGGCCAGTGTCTGATACATATCCAATTCGATTTTCATTGCTCTACTTTCCCTCAGTTTCCAGCCGCTTCATCGACCGTAATTCCTGCCGCCTTATAATATGCGGCCGCACCCGCATGGAACGGGATGCCAACGCCCTCTACTGCGTTTTCCTCCGGGTCCAACGGGATGCCCAGCTGCTCTTCCAGCCCTTCCCGGCTGGAGAACAGAAGCTGTGTCAGCTGCTGCACCTGCTTTGCAGGCAGCGCGTTGCTGGCCAGCAGAACGGCTTTCACGCCCACCGTCTGCACCTCCTCCGTCTGTCCGGGATAGGTGCCTGCCGGCAGCGTAACGCCGCTGTAGGCGCTGTAAGCGCTCTGCAGGCGCTGTGCTGCCGCACCGTCCACGTTCAGCAGCCGGATGCCGCACTCGCCTGCCAGAGCGGTCAGCACCGGGCTGGGCGCGCCCACTGTCATAAAGATGGCATCCACCCTGCCCGCCTTCAGCTGGGCAGCGGCATCCTCATAGTTCAGGTTTACCATGCTCACCATCTTGTCGTTCAGACCATAGGCAGATAAGATCTGCCGCGCGTTCTGCTCCGAACCAGATTCCTCCGCGCCAATGCTCACCGTCCTGCCATGCAGGTCCTCAATGGACTGGATGTCGGAATCCGCCCGCACCACCACCTGACAGGTCTCGGTGTACAGCGCCGCCACGGCACCAAAGCCCCGGCTTTCCTCCTCGTCGGCAAAGATGCCGGTCTGGTCATAGGCATCCTGCACAAGGTCTGCCTGTGCAATGGCCAGCTGCAGGTATTCGCCGGCCAGCAGACGCAGGTTCGCTGCGGAACCGGCGGTAGCCTTCAGCTCCACCTGCCCGTTGTCCGTCTCATTTTCCAATGCTGCAAACCGCTCACCGAACTCTCGGTAGATGCCGCCCTCGCCAGCCACGCCGAAGCGCAGCCGTTTAACGGTCTCCGCCGACGAGCATCCGCTCAGCAGTACTGCTGCCAGCAAAGCTCCGGTCAGCACCGCCGCGAGCCATTTCTTTTTCAAGATCACCACTCCTCTTCCTGCCGCCGCAGTGCGGCAGAGCTTTTATCCTAAATTATACGCATATTGCGGATGAAATGCAATCACCTGCTGCAGAAAAGGAACGCACTTACCCTCCGAACAGCCCGAAGAAGCTGGTGTGGGTCACGCCCAGCACAAGGAACAGTGCGATCAGTGCAAACAGTACCCCGATGATAATATCCATCTGGTGCACGGTCAGCGGAAAATGGTCGTACATTTTTTCTTTCGCATTCACAAAGTTTTTGTCGCCGTTGTTCAGCAGGCTCTTTTTGCCCTCCTCAAAATCCGCCTTCTGCGCGGCCAACTCTGCCTGCTCCTGTGCAAGCTGTTCTTCCCGGGCCGCAAGGGCAGCTTCCCGCCGGGCAAGCTCCTCTGTGAACTGCTCCCTTGTTCGGTTTTCCTGTGCCATAAGCACACCTCCTGATGTTGTTTTTCTTTATGATACCACACAAATGCAAATAAAAAAAGCGGGCCGCCTGCCCAAAAGCAGACGACCCACAGAAAAAGCTCTTACTTCTTTGCCAGATACTTGCGGATATCGATGGCCACAGCCACGATAATGACAAGGCCCTGAACGATGTAGGTGTAGGAGGAGTTCACGTTCATGAACTGCAGAGCCACCTTCATCAGCTCAAAGACCAGAACGCCGACCAGAACGCCGGGAACAGTACCAACGCCGCCGGTGGTGGAAACACCGCCGATGGTGCAGGCTGCGATGGCGTCCAGCTCATAGCCCATTGCAGTGTTGACGGATGCGCCGCCGGACTTTGCAGCCAGCAGGCAGCCTGCCAGACCGAACATGCAGGAGGCCAGAATGTAGATGCGGATCTTGGTAGCATGCACGTTGACACCGGCCACCTCAGCAGCAGCCTCGTTGCCGCCGATGGCGTACATGTACTTGCCGTGGCGGGTCTTGTTGTACAGGAACCAGAAGCATGCAGCCACCACCAAAGCGATCCAGATCAGCACGGGCACACCGATGATGGTGTTGGAGGCCAGAGAGGTGAAGTTTTTGTTCAAAGAGCCGATGGGGGTACCGCCGGTGTACACCAGGCAGATACCGTAGACCACCTGCTGCATACCCAAGGTAGCAATGAAGGGCTGCACCTTCAGGTAGCTGACCACCAGACCGTTGCACAGACCCACGATGGCGCAGATGGCAATGACCAGAATGAACACCACGGGGGTGGACAGGGTGTGCATGTTGGGGTAGAACTTACCGGATGCGCCCTCGGTCTGCGCAAAAATGCAGGCCAGACATGCGGCAAAACCAGCCAGACGGCCAGCGGACAGGTCGTTACCGGTAGTGATCAGGCAGCCGGAAATGCCCAGAGCGATGATGTAGCGGATGGACACGTTCTTGAACAGGTTGATCATGTTGGTGCCGGAGAAGAAGTTGGGGTGAATGATGCCAACGATCAGAGTGATGGCCAGCATCATCATGATAATGGCGTTGTTGCTGAGCCACTTGCCCACAGCCTTGCCATTCAATTTTTTGGTAGCTTCCACGATAGACAGCCTCCTTAATTACTGATTTGCCGCAGCTGCGTCAGGTGCGGTCTCGAACTGGGTAGCCAGCGCCATGATGTTCTCCTGCGTGGCATCCTTACCGTCGATAAAGCCGGTGATGCGGCCATCGCACATGACCATGACACGGTTGGACATACCGATGATCTCGCTCATTTCGGAGGAGATCATGATAATGCTCTTGCCCTGCTTGGCCAGATCGGCGATGATGCAGTAAATTTCATACTTTGCACCGACGTCGATGCCGCGGGTAGGCTCGTCCAGAATGAGCACATCGGGGTTGTTGGCCAGCCAGCGGGCGATCAGCACCTTCTGCTGGTTGCCGCCGGAAAGGCTCTTGATTTGGGTCTTGGGGCTGGGCACCTTGATGGCCATTTTTTCCTTGTTGGTAGCCACCAGATCCAGGATCTTCTTGTTGTCCAGCATGATGGGGCCCTTGCGCAGGGCATCCAGCGATGCAATGGAGATGTTATCCGCAACACTCAGCACACCCATGATGCCGGTGGCACGGCGGTCCTCGGTCAGCAGAGCCACGCTCTTCTGGATGGCGTCGCGGGGCTGCTTGATGTTCACCTCTTCGCCCTTGATCCACACCTTACCGGAGGTATGGGCACGCAGGCCGAAGATGCCTTCCATCAGCTCGGTGCGCTGTGCGCCCACCAGACCGGCCACGCCCAGAATCTCGCCTTTTTTGATCTCGAAGCTGCAGTGGCGGAAGGAACGCGGATGGATGGATGTAAAGTCCTCCACCTTCATCATCACCTCGTCCGAGGGATGGTTCTCCAGCGGGGGATACAGGTTCGACAGCTCACGGCCGACCATCTTTGCAATGATCTGCTCCTTGGTCATGTTGGCAACGTCCCACTTACCGATGTACTGGCCATCGCGCATGATGGTGACTTCGTCCGCGATCACCTTGATCTCGTCCATCTTGTGGCTGATATAGACCAGTGCCACGCCCAGAGCCTTCAGCTCGCGCATGATGCGGAACAGCGACTCAACTTCGTTTGCGGTCAGCGAGGAAGTGGGCTCGTCCAGGATCAGCACCTTGCAGTTTGCGGAAACAGCCTTTGCAATTTCCACCATCTGCATCTGTGCGATGCTCAGAGAGCCAAGCTTTGCACGGGGATTGATCTCCAGCTTCAGCTTTTTCAGCAGCTCCTCCGTATCCTTGTACATTTTGGCGTGATCCACCACCGTAATAGGACCGTACTTTTTGGTGGGGTAGCGGCCCAGCCAGATGTTCTCGGCCACAGTACGGGCCGGGATAGGCTGCAGCTCCTGATGCACCATCGCGATGCCGCGGTTCAGTGCTTCCAGAGGGTTGGGGATGTTGGCTTTCTCCCCTTCGTATTCGATCTCGCCCTCGTCCATCTTGTAAATGCCGAACATGCATTTCATCAATGTGGACTTACCGGCGCCGTTTTCACCCATCAGCGCCATGACCTTGCCCGGGCGAAGCTCCAGCTGTGCGTGATCCAGCGCTTTGACGCCGGGGAAGGTCTTGACCACGCCTTTCATTACCAGACGGTATTCTGACATTCCGCAGAGCCTCCTTGTCGTTTATTATAAGGCCGCAGAAAAACCTTTTTTTCAAAACAAGGCGCGTGCGCGGAGAATATTTCTCGCACGCACGCGCTTTATAGCTTTGTTCAAGCCGTCAAGGTCCACTGCGCACCTTGCATTGTTTCAGGAAAACTTTGGTCTTACTTCACGTACTCGGAAGCGTTGTCCTTGGTCACCTTCACATAGTCGACCCAGTAGTACTGCTCGACCTTGGAGCCTTCAACGTACAGCTTGGTAGCCTCAGCAGCTGCGGTAGCCTGACCCACGTCGTCGTTCAGCACGGTACCGGTCATGTTGCCATCCAGAACGTCCTGAACAGCCTCAGCCAGTGCATCGACACCGACCAGATAGATGTCCTTGCCGACGGTGCGGTTAGCCTGCTGGATGGACTGCAGAGCACCCAGTGCCATTGCGTCGTTGTTGCAGAAGACAACTTCGATCTTGTCGCCGTACTGAGACAGAGCGTTTGCAACGTCCTGCTGGGCGGTGGTCTGATCCCAGTTGTCCAGGTACTCGTACAGGCACTCAACTTCCTTGCCTGCATCGGTCAGGGCCTTGATGGAGTACTCGGTGCGGTACTGAGCATCAATGTTCTCGGGGTCGCCCTTGCACATGATGTAGGTGATCTTGCCGTCGCCGTTGATATCGCCCTGAGTCTCGGTCTCCAGGATCAGCTCGCCCTGATAAGTACCGGACTGACGTGCGTCAGCACCAACGTAGCAGCACTTGTCTGCGTAGGAGTCCAGAACGCTCTTGTCGGGCTCACGGTTGATGAAGACGATAGGAGTCTCAGAGGGCTTGACGGTATCAACGATGGTCTGTGCGGAAGTGGTCTGCACGGGGTTGATGACCAGCACGTCCACGCCCTGCTGCAGGAAGGTGTTGATCTGCTCGGTCTGGGTGTTCTGGTCGTTCTTGCCGTCCATGATGGTGACGGAGTAGCCCATGTCCTTCAGGTACTCTTCCAGATCGGAGCGGTACAGGGTCATGAAGTTATCAGCAAACTGATAGATGCACACGCCGATGTTTGCGGAACCGTTGGTTGCAGCAGCGCTGGAAGCAGCAGCAGAAGATGCAGCAACAGAAGAAGCAGCAGTAGAGGTGCTGGAAGAGCCGCCGCAGGCGGTCATAGCAGCAGTTGCACCAACAACAGCAGATGCCTTCAGGAAGTCACGACGCGAAATCATTTTCATAATAATGTTCTCCTTCAATTCGTATCTCAGCATTTTCACAGGAGCAATCTTGCATGCACCTGTAATTCCTGTTCGTATTATACCCTTGCAGCACCCCACTGTTCAAGAGAACAAGTTCACAAGATTGAAGGAGTTCTTTTGTGCTATTTCAACAAATGCTTTTTGGGCTCGCCAATTTCTTTTCTCGAAACATCACAATTTTTCATACATTTGCAACCTCCCTACAAAAGCAAAAAAATTATGTCATTTTTCTCTCAAAAAGATTACAAAATGTTGCATCGTCCGGTTTTTGCAGCTTTTTCATTTCTTGTATATCTTGAAAAATATTTTCAGGAATAGTTCGTCCCTGTTCTTCCGCATTTTTTCGCTTCATTTCTGAAATTTTCTGAAAATCGCCTGTCATTCCCGGTTCCTGCCGCCTGCCTTTTGCAAAGAAAATGCCCGGAAGCTTTCCTAAGCCTCCGGGCATTCCGATCCGAGTATCTTTTACAGATGCAGCAGCATCTTTGCAATGTTGAAGTAGATCAGCAGCGTGGTGGTATCCACAATGGTGGTGATCAGGGGTGAAGCCATCACGGCCGGATCCACATGCAGCTTTTCTGCCGCCACCGGCAGAATGCCGCCGATGATCTGCGAGAGCAGGATGGTGCAGATCAAAGTCAGGCACACCACCAGCGCCACCGGAGCCGCGATGCGGTCAAACACCAGCAGCTTTACAAAGTTGCATACGGCCAGCGTGCCGCCGCACAGCAAGGCCACGCGGCTCTCGCGCCACAGGATGCGGGGCAGATCGCGGGGCTGGATATCGCCCACCGCCATGCCGCGGATGATGGTGGAGGTGCTCTGGCTGCCCGCGTTGCCGCCTGCGTCGGTCAGCATGGGGATGTATGCAGTCAGCACGGTCACAGCGGCCAGTGCATCCTCGTATCCGCGAATGACCAGACTGGAGAAGGTGGCACTGATCATCAGGAACAGCAGCCACGGTGCGCGGCTCTTGTACAGATCCCACATGCTCTGCTTGAAGTAGGGCTTGTCGGAGGGGCCGATTGCGTTCATCTTTGCAATATCTTCGCTGGCCTCGTCCTGCAGGATGCTGATGGCATCGTCAATGGTCACGATGCCCACCAGCCGGTTCTCGGCGTCCACCACCGGAATAGCCAGAAAGCCGTATTTCTCGAACAGGTTGGAAACATCCTCCTGATCGGTGGTGGTGCTCACGCTGACCACATTGGAATCCATCAGGTCCTTGATAGGCTCTTCTGTGTTCTTTGCCAGCACCAGCGCCCGCAGGGACACCACGCCGATCAGCCTGCGGCTGTCATCGGTCACATAGCAGTTGTTGATGGTCTCCTTGTCAAAGCCATTCCTGCGGATGGCCTCCATAGCCTGTGCCACGGTCATGTCCGGCCGCAGCTCCATCAGCTCGGTGGTCATCACGCCGCCGGCCGAGTCCTCCGGGTACTTGAGCAGCTCATTGATCATGCGGCGGGTGGTGGGGTCGGCCTGACCCAGAATACGCTTGACCACGTTGGCAGGCATTTCCTCCACAAGGTCGGTGGCATCGTCCACGAACAGTTCGTCCACAACAGCCTTCAGCTCGGTATCGGTCAGGCCGTCGATCAGCTTCTGCTGGGTCTCAGGGGCCAGTTCGGTGAACACATCTGCGGCCAGATCCTTCGGGCACAGACGGAACAGCACCGGGAGCTTTTCTGCAGGCAGATCCTCAAATACCGCCGCAAGGTCGGGCGCGGGCAGAGTTTCCATCACATCCCGCAGGCTCTGGTATTTCTTGGCATCGTCCAGATTTGCCAGCATGGTCTTGAGGGTATCGATCGAGATTTCAGACATAAAAAAGCTGCCTCCTTTTCAGTGGCAGCTCTCGTTTCTTCTTTTCAGGGAACGCAAACACGCACCGTGTGCATTCACACACAGCAGGGTCTGCGCAAAGCAGAAACGGCGGCTGCCATCATATAAAATAATCGGGGAGAAAGACTGCTGCTACTGCCAGCAGGTTCCATGACAACCACCTCGTTTTCCTGTTGTAAAAAGACACTTTTTGCCTTTTCCGCCCATTACTTTACCACTGCTTTTTTGCCGCGTCAACCCTGCTTTTTAAATTTTTCCGTTTCTTTACAAAAAGTAAAAGTGCCCGATGACATTTTTCGTATCATCAGGCACTTTTATCCTGTCAGAGCATGTTCCGGGCGGGATGGAAGGCTCTTTGCTTACAGGGTCTCTACCGTATCAAACATTTCTTTTGCAGCTTCCACAGCTTCCTTGCTGCCAAACACCACCCGCACGCCGTTTGCCATGGCGGCACCCAGCTCTGCGGCCTGCTCCTTCAGCAGTGCGGCATCCACCGCACACAAGGCCTTGCGGTCTGCCGCCACCATTTCATCAGTGATGCCGCAGAAATACCGGCGGTCCGTCTCGCGGGCCTCAGCACGCGGCTTGCGGGGGGTGTCCAGCTTGGCCACAGTACCCACAATAAAATCGTTCAGGTCTTTTTCGGTGTACTCCCGTGCTGCCAGTTCTGCCGGACCTTTTGCAAAGGTGTCGTAGCTTTCCTTTACATGGGGGTCGCGGTAGGTGTACAGGTATTCCACGCCGTCCGAGGAGAGCATTCCGGTGCCGTAAGCGCCGCCCACCTCGCGGATGTTGTGCCACAGGTATTCGTAGCTCATCACGCGGGCCAGCGCCTTGCGGTCGCTGCGGCGCTCCATGGGCCATACCTGTACATCGTAGTTCACACCGCCGTCAATGATAAACGCTTCGTTCACCGGCGGTGTCAGCGGCTCCACATAGGGCTTCGCCGCAGCGCGGTCCTCGGCAGCAAAGCGGCTGTCCGGCAGCAGAGTGCGCAGCTTTGCAAGGGCATCCTCGCTGCCGTACAGGCTGACCGTCAGCTCCGCGTGCTGCAGCACCTCTGTGCGCAGGGCATCCAGCTTTTCACCCAGTGCTGCCCAATTGCCGCGCTCCTGCACGCCGCACAAGAACTTGTAATAGCTCACACCGCTGCAGCGTTCACTCACCGCACCGTCCACCGTGTAGTGGGCACTGGCACGGGTGGCTGCGTATACATTGCCCTGCTGGATGAACTGCTGTTCCATGTTCAACTTCTGCTGGCTCAGCACCCGTGCAAAAGCAGCTTCTGCCGCCGGGCCGGTAAGGATGGTATCATACAGCCATTCGCCGCCCAGCTCCACAGCCTTTTCCAGACTGCGTTCCAGCAGGCTCAGGCACAGGCTCAGCTTGGCATGGCAGGGTGCACCCTCCTGCCGCCCAGTCCAGATGTCCAGCTGGGTGCGGCTGTCGCCCAGCCATGTGCTGCGCAGAGTGTTCAGTTGCTGAGCGGTGTGTTCGGCGCTGTCCAGCTCGTCCAGCACATCGGTCAGCAGGTCCAGATACGGCATGTCCTCAGGCTTCACATTGCCAAGGTCATAGTAGAAGTTCAGGTACAGGCTGCCTGCCGAAGGGTGATGCACCAGCTGCGCGCCAGCCAGAAGTTCCCGCTCGCCTGGGGCCGTCCTTGCTCCGTCGCCAAGGTCGGCAACGGTCAGCGGGTGCTCCAGCGCAAGCTTGCCGTCGGTGCGGATGGGTTCGTCCTCCTCCTTTTTAGGCAGGGTGGGCACCTGCACCACCTGCACCGGAGCCGGTGCAAACAGCTCACGCAGCAGTTCATTGAACCAGCCATCGGCCATCTTTTCCCGCAGGGAAGCAAACAGCCTGTCCGTGTGCAGCAGCAGGGCGGGGTCGCCGGTGTGCAGCCAGCCAGTAGAAGCATTGATGGCATCCAGCACGCCGTCTGGCAGGGTGCCCGGGCGCTCCAGCGATGCAAACTCTGCTGCGTTCAGCGAAGCCAACAGCAGTTCCTGCGGGATGCCCTCGGCCAGAATGCCGTCCACCGCCTTGCGCACAGCGGCAGCAAACTTGCGGGCGCTCTCCTCGGTGGCACCGCGCAGCACCAGTTCCAGCACCGGCTGCAGGGTGCTGTCGTCAAAGCCAATGTCAATATCTGCGCCCAGCTTTTCGGCCAGCAGCGCCGCCTTCAGCGGGGAGTTATTGGTGCCAAGCAGGGCATCCAGCAGGATCTCCACGCCCAGCTGCCGCTCCAGGTCTGCAAAGGCACCGGTGTACCATGCCAGAGCACACTGCACCTCGTCCGGCTCCGGGTTTTCGGTATAGTAGGGCAGTTCCACGCAGGCACCCGCCTGCTCGTGCTGCACGGTCAGCTGCGGACGGCTGGTGCCCTTGGGCATTTTGGAGAGATAATCCCTGTCCAGCAGTTCCAGCTTTTCAGCCATATCCATTTTGCCATAGAGGGTAATGCAGCAGTTGTCGGCGCTGTAGTGGCGGTGATATACCCGCTTATACTTTTCATAGGTCAACGCCGGGATGCTGGCCGGGTCGCCGCCGGAAACAAAGCCGTAGGCCGTATCCGGGAACATGGCCCGTTCCAGTGCATTTTCCAACTGAGCATCCGGTGCAGCCAGAGCTCCCTGCATCTCGTTGTACACCACTCCGCTCACGATGCCGTCGGCACTGCGGTGCCAGCCCTCCTGTTCAAACACGCTCTTGTCCACCATGGCCAGCGGGCAGAACACCGCGTTCAGGTAGACATCCATCAGGTTTTTGAAGTCGGTCTCATTGGGCGTAGCGAACGGGTAGACCGTCTTATCCGGGAAGGTCATCGCATTCAGGAAAGATGCCATGCTGCTTTTGAGCAGCTGCAAGAACGGCGAGGTCACCGGGTATTTTTCGCTGCCTGCCAGCACCGAGTGCTCCAGAATGTGGAACACGCCGGTGTCATCGGACGGGAAGGTGCCAAAGCCGATGCCAAACGCCTTGTTGGTATCCTCATTTTCCACCAGCAGCACCGTGGCACCGCTCACATCGTGGGTAAGCACGGTCAGGGTTCCGTGCTGTTCAGGGCAGTCCTCGGTACGCACGAGGGTATAACCGGGAAATCGTTCCATTTCGTTTTCTCCTTTGTGGTTTTGAAATCGTTTGACACTATTGTATCATTCGAGGGCAAAAAACACAATTACAGGTTTGTTAATTATAACCAGAAGAACGGTTTTTGATGATTTGCTTCCCGTTCAGAGCGTTTTCGCGCAGATTGAGTTTAATGCCTTTTGTAAAAAGCATTACCGCCAGGTATGTTCTCTTTTGGTTGCAAAAGAGAACCAGAAAGGACGGCGGTGCCCGCAGGGCATGAAAGCCCCAGTGGGGCTTTTAAGCCGCAGACCGGTTTGCGCAGCAAATGCTGTGTGTTCAGCACAGCAAGGTCACAGCGATTTCAACGCGCTGGATCCATGAAAAAGGGGCTGCTCGCCCCTTTTAGACCCCAAAGCAGTTAGGCTCCATACAAAAAATCCAAATCGCTGCGCTAAAGGATTTTTTGTGTTCCGCCGATTTCGAGTCGCTTACGCGACGAGCTGTACGGGTAAGTTTGTGCTTTATCTGCTGCGCGGCTGACAGCGGCAATATGCCGTTTGCCATTGCGCCCTTCCCGTGAAAAAGGAAACAAGCCGGCCCCGCAGGGCTGGCTTGTTTGCAAAATTATAAAATAATATTTCCTCTGATATTGCCAAAGTGAAAGCGTCGGCAATTTTAAATCGTATTTTTTACACCTGCTTTGCGCCCTCAGTCCGGCAGGACACCCGGAACAGCACAAAGCCCACTGCAAACAGCAGCGCCAGCATCCCAATGCCCACATTGGCGCTGCCGGTCAGCTGGCTGCCCACGCTCACGATCATGGTGCCAAGGAAGGACGCGCCCTTGCCGCAGATGTCGAACAGGCCAAAGTATTCGCCGGATTTTTCAGCCGGGATGATCTTGGCAAAGTGGCTGCGGCTCAGTGCCTGCACGCCGCCCTGGAACATGCCCACCAGCACGGCCAGCACCCAGAACTGCCACTGGCTGGTCAGGAAGAAGGCAAACACCGCAATGCCGGTGTAGGCTGCGATGCAGACCGGGATAAGCTGGCTGGACGGGTATTTTGCACTCAGCCGACCAAAGATCAGCGCCGAAGGGAAGGCCACGATCTGCGTTACCAGCAGGGCAAGCAAAAGGCCGGTGGTCTCCAGCCCCAGTGCCGTGCCGTAGGCGGTGGCCATATCGATGATGGTATACACGCCGTCGATGTAGCAGAAGAAGGCCAGCAAGAACCAGAACACCTGCTTATCCTCGCGCAGATGCTTGAGGGTGTGGCCGATACGCACAAAGCTCTGCCGGATGGCGTGCTGCTCTACCTCCACATAGTTGATCTGCTTATAGCTCCGCAGCAGCGGCAGGGTGGTGCTCAGCCACCACACAGCGGTGATGAGCAGCGCCACGGAAAGGGCGGTCATCTGGCTCAGGCCGATGGCCCCGCTGCCCAGCACCAGCGCCAGACACACCACAAAGGGCACGCAGCTGCCAATGTAGCCCCATGCATAGCCCTGCGAAGACACAACATCCATGCGTTCCGGGGTGGTCACATCGCCCAGCATGGAATCGTAGAACACCAGACTGCCCGAAAAGCCGATCTTTGCAAGGATGAAGATAATCAGGAACGGCAGCCATGTAGTGGCAAGGCCCATAGCACAGCAGCCTGCCACGCCCACGAACAGGCAGAGCATGAAGATGGGCTTTTTAAAGCCTCTGGTATCGGCCAGCGTGCCCAAAATCGGCCCCAGCACTGCCGTGATCACCGTGACCACCGAGCTTGCATAGCCCCAGTAGGCCAGATAGTTCACCGGACTCAATCCCCCGGCCTCGGCCAGCGCATTAAAGAAAATGGGCACCAGTGTGGCGATCATCAGCACAAAGGCCGAGTTGCCCACATCGTACAGGATCCATGACCGCTCCAGCGGGGTCACCTTGAATTTTTCATGTTTCATCTTGTTTCCTCTCGCACCGCCGGGCGGTGCCCCCTCTTTTTAGATTTCACCATTTAAAATGGCCGCCGCATTCGCTTTGGCCATCTACAGCGGAAATTTTGTTTTTATTTTCGTGTTTGTCGCGCTCTGCGGAGCGCTCCAAACACATTTTCACCAAAAGGGTCGTAGCGGGAAACAGCATCTTTCCCTGCTGGCCTGCATCGACTTGCTCAGAACTCCCCGAAGGTGTGGTCAAAGGCCTTGCTCAGGGGCTGGTCCGTGTCCAGCTTTGCCACAAACTCCAGGATCAGCGTTTCTGCCAGCGGAAGCGCCTGCGCATACAGTTCTTCCAGCCGCTTGCCGCTCTCCACGCACTTCAGGTTCGGCTGCGGGTTTGCCACAAGTCCGTGTAGCATGTCGTATTTGCCCACCACCTTCATGCCGGTCAGCACCACCCAGCGCTTGACGGGGTTGGATGCCTGCAGCAGCCTGTGCACTGAGATCATGCCCTTGAGCGAGTCCAGCGCCACCTGCTCCGAGATGCCCTCGTAAAAGGGCGCGATCGCCTTTGCATTCTGTTCCGACGGGTGGATATGGCTGGCTGTGAAAAACTTCAGCGGGTCGTATCCGTCCCGGCGCAGCAGCATGTTGTCAAACTCGGTCTCGATCTCGCAGTGGGTCACGCCGCTTTCCCGGGTGAACTGCTCCACATACGGGTGGCAGGTGCTGTCCAGCGCAAAGTGGCAGACAAAACCCAGTGCATAGGCCAGCGCAGCATCCCGGTCTGCCTCGCAGTGCACCACCCTGCGCGCCCGGTCAAAAAAGACCCGCCCCGGCTCCTCGTGCATGGCATTGCCCAGTGCACCCACCGGGTTGGACTTGGCAGCATGGTAATAAAACAGCAGGTCCGGCCCATGCAGGCCGATATCGTAAAGCTCACGGTTCTGTTCCAGCTGAGCACGCAGTTCATCCGGCAGATGTTCCAGCACATTGGTGCCAAAGCGGCGGTGCGCATAAGTTGACGGCATGGCAGATTCCTCTCTTTCTCTCCGACAGGGTGCACAAAACGTCCCCCGGTTTTTGCGTTCTGTTTCAGTATAGCAGAAAGTTTCCCGACCTTCTACCCTTTTACGTCTGATTTTGGTAAAAAATTTGAATTATTTTGTGTTTTCGGCCAGTGGGCAGGCCGCGCAACAAAAAAGGCACAGCCATCTGCAGACAGCTGTGCCTTCTCCCTTAAAATTCAGACTTTTTCGTAGCCCTGCGGCATCTCGTTCTTCCGGTTGCGGTCCATCAGGGTGCGCAGCGCGTCGCTGGCGCTCATGCCCTCCTTCACGATGGCGTTCACCGTCTGCACAATGGGCATTTCCACATTGTACTTTGCTGCCAGCTCCATAGCGGCAGGCAGTGCATTGATGCCCTCCACCACCATGCCGACCTCCTTCACGGCCTGCTCCGGGCTTTTGCCCTTGCCGATCAGAATGCCCGCACGATTGTTGCGGCTGTGCATACTGGTCGCCGTCACGATCAGGTCGCCGATACCGGCCAGACCCGCAAAGGTGTGGATGTTGCAGCCCATGGCCACGCCCAGCCGGGCGATCTCGGCAATGCCGCGGGTGATGAGGGCTGCGCGGGCGTTGTCGCCGTAGCCAAGGCCGGTGGAGATGCCAACACCCAGCGCAATCACATTCTTCAGCGCGCCGCTCAGCTCCACGCCCTTGATGTCGGCGTTGGTGTACACACGCATACAGGTGTTGCTGAACACATCCTGCACATACTCGGCAGCGGCTTCATCCGGGCAGGCCGAAACGATGGTGGTGGGCATGTCCAGCGCCACCTCCTCCGCATGGGTCGGGCCGGAAAGGGCCACCAGCTTTGCGTTTTTGGGGCCACCCTCTTTGTTCAGCTCGTCGGCAATGACCTCAGTCATGGTATATAAGGTGTCCGGCTCCATGCCCTTTGCAACGTCCACAAGGATCTGGCCGTCCGGGATGTAAGGCCGGGCCTTGGCCGTGGTGGAGCGCACAAATACCGACGGCACTGCAAACAGCAGCACATCCTTGCCGGTGCACACTTCCTCAATGCTCTTGGTAAACTGCAGCTCTTCCGGGATCTTCATGCCCGGCAGATTGGGGTGCACCCGCGTAGCGGAAAGGTTCTCCACCTCAGCCGGAAGCGCCGACCACACCTGCACATCATTGCCGCTGACACACAGCATCCGTGCCAGAGCCATGCCCCAGGTACCTGCACCCAGAACGCCAATTTTTTTCTTCGTCACGTTCGTGTCCTCCGTGTCTGCACCGCGCAAAGGGCACTGCACCCTCTGCGGTGAATTTGCGCCTGTGCCGGGCCAAGCCCGGTGCGCTTTGTTATGTTCATTGTACACGAAAGCCGGTGCGCCGTCAACCGCTTGCCGCATTGCACAAAGTTTTCCAGATGGGTCGTCCGTTTTTGTACACATCACGCGTTTTGAGCAAACCGTTTGCACTCCATCCGGATTCATGCTATAGTATTCTGGTAGGTTTTGTAGGAATTTTAGAAAAAGCCCTTGACTTCAAGCGCACTCCAAGCCTTATAATACCTTTGTTCTTACGATTTACAAAGTATTTGAATACCGTTCTGAGGGAACATTTTTCATGTTTGAAGCATTTCTTTCCAACCGTACGGTCAGCGTGCTGGCGGAGGCTCTGCCCCGTATCCTTACGGCAGGCCTTACCATGACCATCCCGCTCACGCTGGTCTCCTTCTTTTTTGCCATGATCATTGCCGTGGCCGTTGCGCTGGTGCAGTACGCCAATGTGCCGGTGCTGCGGCAGATCGCGCGGTTCTACATCTGGGTCATCCGCGGCACGCCGCTGCTGGTGCAGCTGTTCATCATCTTTTATGGTCTGCCCAGCGTGGGCATCATGCTGGACGCTTTCCCTGCTGCGGTCATCGCCTTTGCCTTCAACGAGGGTGCCTACTGTGCCGAGACCATGCGCGGTGCACTGGAAAGCGTGCCGCAGGGCCAGCTGGAAGCCGGTTACTGCGTGGGCATGAGCTGGTGGCAGATCATGCGCCGCATCGTGCTGCCGCAGGCCCTGCGCACCGCAGTGCCCGCCCTCTCCAACTCGCTCATCGGCATGATCAAGGACACCTCGCTGGCGTCCAACATCACGGTGGCCGAGCTGTTCATGGCCGGTCAGCGCGTGGCCGCCCGCACCTACATCTTCCTGCCCATCTACTGTGAGGTGGCCGTGGTGTATCTGCTGTTCTGCACGGTCATCACCAAGCTGCAGGCACTGCTGGAGCGTCGGCTCAACGCCCACGGCTTCCAGTAAGAAAGGAGTGTGGCAACCATGTCCATGTTAGAGATCAAAAACGTCCACAAATCCTTTTTCACCTACACAAAGCCCCGCCTGCAGGCAGGCATCTTCCACCGGCCCGGTGCACGCAAAGTGACCAGCGAGCTGCAGGTGCTGCGCGGCGTGGACCTGACCGTGGAAAAGGGCGATGTAGTGGCCATCCTCGGCCCCTCCGGCTCCGGCAAGACCACCCTGCTGCGCTGTCTGAACTTTCTGGAGACTGCCGACGCAGGCCAGCTCACCTTTGACGGTGAGACGTTCGACCTTGCCCAGGCCAGCCGCGCCGACATTGCCCGGCTGCGCAAAAAGACGGCCTTTGTGTTCCAGAGCTACAATCTGTTCCGCAACAAGACTGCCCTGCAGAACGTGACCGAGGGCCTCATCATTGCCCGCAAAATGCCCAAAGAGCAGGCGGATGCCGTTGGCATGAAGATGCTGGAAAAGGTGGGCCTTGCCGACCGAGCCGACTACTATCCGCGCCAGCTTTCCGGCGGCCAGCAGCAGCGCGTGGCCATTGCCCGTGCGCTGGCATCTGACCCGGAGATCATCTATTTTGACGAGCCGACTTCGGCCCTTGACCCGGAGCTGACTGGCGAAGTGCTGGCCGTGATGCGGCAGCTGGCCGAAGAGGGCATGACCATGCTGGTGGTCACCCACGAGATGGGCTTTGCCCGCAATGTTTCCTCCAAGACCGTTTTCATGGAGAACGGCGTGGTAGTGGAGCAGGCTCCCTCGCATGAGTTTTTCGCTAACCCCAAAGAGGAGCGCACCCGCGAATTTTTGCGGAAGATCGCTCACACCGAGTGAGGTTTAACCAACTCCCCCAGTCTGCTTCGCAGACAGCCCCCTCTGAGATGGGGCCTTTGGCAAAAC
>OINX01000151.1_pt1 | contig 20837 bp, 12 predicted proteins | sample 1585431 | NCBI WGS metagenome assembly OINX01 (sample SAMN02674697, study PRJEB24791) | human gut metagenome, SKBSTL033 | isolation source: stool | host: Homo sapiens | place: USA | reverse complement strand
AACGGCTGGCGTGTCAGCTGGTGCGTGGGCCATCTGGCCGGTCTTGCGGATGCAGACAGCTATGACCCCAAGTATGCCAAGTGGCGATATGATGACCTGCCTATTCTGCCGGAGCATTGGCAGATGGTGGTGGGAAAGGATAAGAAAAAGCAGTTTGATATTCTCAAAAAGCTGATGAACGCCCCGGATGTGACCGAAGTGGTAAATGCCTGCGATGCCGGACGCGAGGGCGAGCTGATCTTCCGCAGCGTCTATGAGCTGGCAGGCTGTCAAAAGCCGATGAAAAGGCTCTGGATTTCTTCAATGGAGGACTCCGCCATAAGGGAAGGCTTTACAAACCTGCGCCCCGGTGCGGACTATGACGGACTTCGAGATGCTGCCCTCTGCCGTGCCAAGGCCGACTGGCTGGTGGGGATCAATGCCACAAGGCTTTTTTCCGTGCTGTACCACCGCACCCTCAACATCGGGCGCGTTATGTCCCCAACGCTGGCGCTCATTGTCCAACGAGAAGCTGAGATCGACACCTTTAAGCCGGTTCCCTTTTATACCGTGGCGCTGGAGCTGCCCGGTCTTACCGTATCCGGGGAGCGTATGAGTGACCGAGCAAGCGCAGAGCAGCTGAAAGAAGCCTGTCAGGGTGCAGCTGTCACAATCAAAAAAGTGGAGTGCAAGGAAAAGTCCGAAAAGCCGCCTGCCCTCTATGACCTGACTACTCTGCAAAGAGATGCCAACCGCCTGCTTGGATTTACAGCCCAGCAGACCCTGGACTATCTGCAAAGCCTGTATGAAAAGAAGCTCTGCACCTATCCCCGTACTGACAGCCGCTATCTGACCGGTGATATGGCAGACAGCCTGCCGGTGTTGGTGAATCTGGTTGCCAATGCTATGCTGTTTCGCAAAGGGATCGCCATTACCTGTGATCCGCAGACAGTCATCAACGATAAGAAAGTAACCGACCACCACGCAGTAATCCCTACCAGAAATCTCAAGGATGCAGACCTTTCTGCCCTTCCTGCGGGAGAAAAAGCGGTGCTGGAGCTGGTGGCCCTGCGTCTGCTGTGTGCAGTGGCCCAGCCCCATATCTATTCGGAAACCGTTGTGATTGCAGCGTGTGCCGGTAGGGAGTTTACCGCCAAAGGAAAAACGGTGAAGCACCCCGGATGGAAAGCACTGGAGGACGCCTACCGTGCCAAAATGAAGGATGCAGAGCCGAAAAAAGAGGGCGCAGAGAAAGCCCTGCCGGAGCTGACTGAAGGACAGACCCTTTCGGTTGCTGCGGCAATCGTCAAAGAAGGCAAAAGCAGTCCGCCTCAGCACTTTACGGAGGATACCCTATTGTCCGCGATGGAGACTGCCGGAAAAGAGGATATGCCGGAGGATGCCGAGCGAAAAGGTCTGGGGACACCGGCCACCCGTGCCGGTATTTTGGAAAAGCTGGTATCTGCCGGTTTTCTGGAACGAAAAAAGAACAGGAAAACGGTGCAGCTTCTCCCTTCCCACGATGCAGTTTCCCTGATCACCGTTCTGCCGGAACAGCTGCAATCTCCGCTTTTGACTGCCGAGTGGGAGTACCGCCTGGGCGAGATCGAGCGCGGGCAGCTTGCCCTGGAGGAGTTTTTAGACGGTATCAGTGCCATGCTGAAAGATCTGGTGGGGACTTATCAGGTCATCAAGGGAACCGAGTACCTGTTTGCCCCGCCCCGTGAGGTGGTAGGCAAATGCCCTCGCTGCGGTGGGGAAGTTGCAGAACTGCAAAAAGGCTTCTTCTGTCAGAATGATTCTTGCAAATTTGCAATCTGGAAAAATAACAAATGGTGGGCTGCCAAGAAAAAACAGCCGACCAAGGCTGTGGTGTCTGCACTGCTTAACGATGGCCGTGTCCATGTGACGGGCCTATATTCGGAGAAAACCGGAAAGACCTACGATGCCGCTGTGGTTTTGGAGGATGATGGACAGTACGCCAACTTCAAGCTGGAATTTGACCAGCGGAAAGGAGGCAGCCGATGAAGCTCTCTTTAGTGGAACGGGAAACCATTCTCCTCTATAACCAGGCAGAACCAATGGCTGAGATCTATACTCATGATCCCCGTCTGATGGAGAAGCTGGATCTGCTGGCAAAAAAGCACCCCGACCAGATCATCCGAAAGGACGCCCATAACTTTACCGTCCCCAAGCGGTGTGTATCAGTCCGAGAGCCATATAGCGCAGAACGCCGCAAAGCTGCCAGTGAGCGTGCGAAAGCTGCCGGATACCAGCCCCCTGCGAGAAAGTCCGGCAGTTAAAGGCACATGGCAGAGAATGTATTTGAAGCAGTCAAGCAGTCGGTCAGCACCAGAGAAGCGGCAGCGTTTTATGGGATCGAGGTCAAACGAAATGGCATGGCCTGCTGTCCCTTTCACGATGATAAGAACCCCAGCATGAAGGTAGACCAGCGGTTCCACTGCTTTGGCTGCGGTGCAGATGGGGATGTGATCGACTTTACCGCAAAGCTCTTTGACCTCTCCCCAAAAGAAGCGGCGGAGAAACTGGCACAGGACTTTGGCCTGATCTATGACAGTCAGGCCCCGCCCCGCAGGAGATATGTCCGGCAGAAAACCGAGGCGCAGAAGTTTCGTGAGGACCGGCAGCGGTGTTATCGCGTACTGTCCGATTACTACCATCTGCTGAAAAAATGGGGGATTGACCATTCTCCCCGGACACCGGAGGAAGAACCGCACCCCCGCTTTGTGGAAGCAATCCAGAAGAAAACCTATGTAGAGTACCTGTTGGACCTTTTTCTTTATGAAAGTGAAGAAGAACAAAGGGTATGGGTTGCAGAACACACAGCAGAAATCACACACTTGGAAAGGAGATTGAAAATCATGGCTGAGAACAAACCCACCAACCGAGAGCGGCTAAGGGAAATCACAGATGGCATCGAGCAGGGGATCAAGGAACTGTTTGAGAGTGAAAAGTATATGCGCTATCTGTCCGTCATGTCCCGCTTCCACCGCTATTCGGTAAACAACACCATGCTCATCTATATGCAGAAGCCGGACGCTACATTGGTAGCCGGATACAATAAGTGGAAAGACCAGTTTGAGCGTCATGTAAAAAAGGGCGAGCATGGCATTACCATCATCGCCCCCACACCGTATAAGAAGAAAATCGAGGAGCAGAAGCTGGACCCGGATACCAAGGCTCCGATTCTGGATAAAGACGGAAAGATCGTCACAGAGGAAAAAGAAATCGAAATCCCCATGTTTCGTCCGGTCAAGGTCTTTGATGTGAGCCAGACCGATGGGAAACCTTTGCCGGAGCTTGCTTCCTCCCTTTCCGGCAATGTGCCAAATTATGAGGCATTCATGGAGGCTCTGCGCCGCAGTGCGCCGGTGCCGATCACTTTTGAAGCAATGGCCGCCGATACGGACGGCTATTTTTCTACCGATCATCAGAAAATCGCCATTCGTCGGGGCATGAGTGAGGTGCAGACGGTTTCGGCCACAGTACACGAGATTGCCCACAGCAAGCTCCATGACCCTAAAAAATATGAAATGCTACCGTCATGGAAGGTTGTGCTGGAGAGTGAAGGTGGAACCAAGCATGATTTCAAGCTGGATTTTGCCACAGAAAAAGAAGCTGAACAGTTTGCTTCTGATATGGATTGGCGCTATGTGGACGAAAATCAGTTTGAATGGCGGCTTGCAGTTGAGGAAGATGCAACCGCAGAAAAACAGGCAATCAAAAACCGTCACACGGAGGAAGTGGAGGCTGAAAGCATTTCCTATGCGGTCTGCAAGTATTTTGGCATCGAGACTGGAGAAAACAGCTTCGGCTATATTGCAAGCTGGAGTAAGGGCAAGGAACTGAAAGAACTGAGAGCCAGTTTGGAGACCATCAACAAAACCTCCGACACTTTGATCTCCGATATTGAGCGCCACTATAAGGAAATCTGCAAAGAGCGCGGAATCGACCCTCATGCAAAGGTAGAGCCGGAACCCGCCCCGATAGAGCAGCCAGAAGATGCCGCTAAGGTATCTGATGGACAGCAGACCGGCAATCTGACCTACTATGTAGCAGAGTGCATGGAGTTTCCAAACCTCGGAGAATACCACGATAACCTGTCTTTGGAGGAAGCTGTCCGCATTTATCAGGAGATTCCGGCAGAGCGAATGAACGGGATCAAGGGCATTGGTTTTGAGCTGAAAGACGGAAGCGACTATGAAGGACCTTTTCCGATTTTGACCGGCCAGACCATTGACCTGGACACCATCCAGGCAATCGACTATTACCGTGATAATCCTCTGGTGCAAAAAGCGGTAAAGGAACTGGCTGCGGCAATGCCGGAAATGGAAGTGCTGGGGGCGGACGCCAATCAGCAGGAGGCTTTGTTTCTGATCGACAATGCCACCTATCTTCATATCCAGTCCTGTGACAGCGGCTGGGACTATACCCTTTACGATGCCGCATCCATGAAAGAGTTGGATGGTGGTCAGCTGGATATGCCGGAGATTTCCCGCATGAAGGCAGTTCTCCAGATTTGTGATGACAACGATTTGGGCAGAGACTCGGTAAAATACGCACCGTTGTCCATGATTGAGACCTTGCAGGAAGCTGCCTACCAGCAGATGCAGGCAGAGGCCAGTCAGATGACTGCTTCTTCCCAGCTGCCGGAGGCACAGGAGCAGGCGCTGGATGAATACCCAACGCCGGATGAGCAGGTCTCCACACCGGATATGCAGAAATACGGTTACTCTTATGACGGGATGCTCCCTGTTACCAGAGAACGGGCGCTGGAACTGGATGCCGCCGGTTTGACTGTCTATGTGCTGCATGAGGACAATACGGAGAGCATGGTGTTTGACCCGCAGGAGATCATGGAGCATGGCGGTCTTTTCGGCGTGGATCGTGAGGAATGGGAGAAAAGCCCTCAGTTCCACGAAAAGGTCATGGAGCGTCAGGAACATCAGCAGGAACGAGAACAGGCATTTCTCTCCCAGAACAGAAACTGCTTTGCCATCTACCAGGTGAGCCGTGACGATCCGCAGAATGTGCGCTTTATGAATCTGGACTGGTTAGAGTCCCATGATGTTTCCGTAGACCGCAGCAATTATGACCTCATCTACACCGCTCCGCTGAGTGAGTCTGGCACTGTGCCGGAGCAGCTGGAAAAACTCTATCAGCAATTCAATCTGGAAAAACCCGTAGACTTTCACAGTCCCTCCATGAGCGTCAGCGACATCGTTGCGATCAAACAGGACGGTAAGGTATCCTGTCATTACTGCGACAGCGTTGGTTTTACCCAGATCCCCGGATTCCTGCCGGAAAATCCGCTGAAAAATGCAGAGATGGCCGTAGAGGACGATTACGGCATGATCGACGGCATCATCAACAATGGCGCAAAAGAGCCTACGGTGGCAGAGCTGGAACAGCAGGCCCGAAGCGGTCAGCCCATTTCCCTGATGGACTTGGCTGACGCCGTTCATCGGGAGGAACGGGAAAAGAAAAAATCCGTTGTGGAACAGCTGAAAAACCAGCCCAAAGCAGAACACAAAAAGACAGCACCCAAAAAGAGTGCGGAAAGGGAGATTTGATATGGGAAACTTTACTTTTGAGGAAATGAACCTGATGTGCATTTACAATACCGGCAGCCGCACCGGGCTGATCGACAGCCTGCGTGAAATGCACGGCGAGCTTTCGCCGGAGGAAACGGAACTGAGGGAGCTGACCGACAGTGCCCTTACGAAGCTCTGTGCGATGACCGATGAGGACTTCTCTCAGCTGGAGCTGTACCCGGATTTTGACCAGTAAATTTATCGTGTCAGGATGACATAGTGAGAGAAACTGTCCGATGGAAAGGCGGTTTCTTTTGTTTTTTACAAAAGCCCACTATACTTTTAAGGTTGAGGAAATTATAATGAATGATGGATAAACATAGAAATTATGGAGGATTACTATCGTGGATAAAGCAGTTATTTATATACATGGAAAAGGAGGAGATGCTGAAGAAGCTCTCCATTACAAGTCGCTCTTTAGTGATTGTGATGTAATTGGTCTTGACTATACTGCACAGTTTCCATGGGAAGCAAAAGAAGAATTTCCATTACTTTTTAATTCGATTTATAGAAACTACAAGACTGTTGAAATAATCGCCAATAGCATTGGAGCGTATTTTGCTATCAATGCCTTATCAAATCAGCAAATAGAGAAAGCATATTTTATTTCGCCCATTGTAGATATGGAAAGGCTTATTGCTGATATGATGATTTGGGCAAATGTTACAGAAGATGAACTCAAAGAGAAAAAAGAAATTCAGACAACCTTTGGAGAGACCCTTTCATGGGATTATCTTTGCTATGTAAGAGAAAATCCTATTATATGGAAAATCCCAACGCACATTTTGTATGGTGAAAAAGATAATCTTACCGCTTATGGAACGATATTTGAATTTGCCCAAAGAACCCATTCAACACTTTCTGTCATGAGAAATGGAGAACACTGGTTTCATACAGAAGAACAGATGAAGTTTTTGGACGAATGGATTGTTGAAAATTCTAAACACAATGACAGGTTTTCAAGAGCAACTTGTGTGCGTTGATGAATATCTTGAACTTAGGAGGTGTTTAATGAAAACGGTTCTTTTACATGGGTTGGGACAAACTGCACAGGATTGGAAAGAAGTAGTCCAACAACTATCAATTTCCGATGTCGATTGCCCAGAACTTTTTTCTTCAACAGAAGATGAAATATCATATTCGCAGATTTTAGGCGATTTAGAACAGCGGTATTCTGAAGAAAAAGAGCCGCTTCGTATCTGTGGTCTTTCGTTAGGTGCGCTTCTTGCGATTGATTTTGCTATTCAGCATGAAGAAAAAGTGGCTTCGCTGGTTTTGATTGGCGCACAATATAAAGTTCCAAGCTTACTGATAGATTTTCAAAATCTTATCTTCCGTTGTATGCCAAACAAGGCTTTTGAAAGTATGGGACTATCAAAAAGCAGCACCATAAAATTGGCTCACTCTATGCGATCATTGGATTTTACTGCGCAATTAAATAATATTTGTTGTCCAGTGACAATTTTGTGTGGCAAAAAGGATACTGCCAATCTAAAGGCTTCTAAAAGGCTAAAAGAATTGCTACCCCAAGCTACTTTGCACATCGTTCCAAATGCAGGACATGAACTCAATAAATATGCACCAAACACGATTGCAGAGATATTAAACAACTAAACACTCAAAACCTTACTCCTAAACTGGGGTTGTATCCAGATGTTGACCAGTAAATTTATTGAACCAAGATGAGGTGGTGAGAGAAGTTATGCAATATATGATACGAGAAATGAAAAGCCAAGAATACAGATTGTTAAGCGATTTTTTATACGAAGCGATTTATATTCCGGAAGGTGTTGAAGCACCACCTAGATCAGTCATAGACTTTCCAGAATTACAAGAATATATCATTGAGTTTGGGAATCGAAAACACGATAAAGCCTTAGTTGCAGAAATTCAAGGAGATATAGTAGGAGCTATTTGGGTAAGAATTATGAATGATTATGGACACATTGATAATGATACACCATCTCTTGCTATGTCTGTCTGCCCTCGATATAGAGGATTAGGCATTGGAACTTCATTATTGAAACAACTATTACAAGTAGAAAGATTGGCTGGATATTCAAAAATATCCCTGTCCGTTCAGAAAAGTAATTATGCAGTGAAAATGTATGAGAAAGTGGGATTTACTGTTGTTGACGAAAATGATGAGGAGTATATTATGATTGTAAATCTATAAAAAATACAGTTTGCATAACAAATAACCTAACCCCAATTTAATATTCACAGTTTTACCCAGCAGGAAATTATTTAGGTTTCCTGCTTTTCTTTTATCCAAAAACCGAAAGGAGGACAGAACACCATGCCAACCAAAGCTGAACTGTATGCGCAGATGGCGGACAAGGTGGCAACACAGCTCACGGGGAGCTGGCAGGAATGGGCAGGGTTTCTCACCACTGCTTCCCGCCTTTACAAATACCCGTTCCATGAGCAGCTGATGATCTACGCCCAGCGACCGGACGCCACCGCCTGTGCAGAGTACGATTTGTGGAATGAAAAGATGGGCCGATATGTAAGGCGCGGTTCCAAGGGAATCGCTCTGGTGGACGATTCCTGGGACAGACCACGCCTGCGCTATGTCTTTGACATTTCCGACACCGGAACCCGTGAACATTCCCGCACTCCTTGGCTGTGGCAGCTGGAGGAGCGTCATCTGGATTCCGTGCAGGCCATGCTGGAGCGCACCTACGATGTTTCCGGTGATGACCTTGCCGGACAGCTCACCGAGGTAGCCGGAAAACTGGCCGAGGAATACTGGACGGAGCATCAGCAGGACTTCTTCTATATCGTTGACGGTTCCTTTTTGGAGGAATATGATGAGTATAACATCGGAGTGCAGTTTAAGGCAGCCGCCACCGTCAGCATCACTTACGCTTTGATGTCCCGCTGTGGACTGGAGCCGGAACGCTACTTCGACCACGAAGATTTCATGGCGATCTTTGATTTCAACACCCCGTCCACCATCGGGGCGCTGGGAACAGCGGTCAGCCAGATCAACCAGCAGGTGCTACGGCAGATCGGCGTCACCGTCCGAAATGCAGAGCGCGAAGCCAACCAAGAAAGGAGCAAACAAGATGAACAATCCCATGACCTATATCCAGAACGGAGACTATCTGATTCCCGACCTGAAGCTGAGCCAGCAGCCGGAGAAACCCCTGGGCAAGTACGGCAGGATGAGGAAAACCTACCTGAAAGAACACCGTCCCATCCTCTACAACCAGATGTTGCTGAGCGAGAAGCTGTACCCGCACCTTCTGGAGATCGACGAGACCGCCCAGAGCAGACTGGAGCAGATGATACCCCAACTGGCGAAGGAAGCGGGAGCCACCGAGGAACTGAAAGCCAGCGATCCCATGAAGTGGGTGGGGCTGATGAACACCTGCAAAGCCCAGGCCGAGGAGATTCTGATGGCGGAGCTTATCAACAGCTGACCCTAAACCTGTTCCTCTCCGAAGCGGAACAGATCCAATCCATAGATGAAGCAGAGAATGTAGCGCATACATCCTCTGCTTTTTCTTTTGCCCAAAATGACATCGACCATGTGCTGCGTTTGGGCGGCAATACAGACCGTCAAAGGGAGCGTGTGGTTGCAGCCTTTGAAAAGCAGAAAACCACCGCTGAGATTGCCGAGATACTGAAAACGCTGTACCACGGCGGCAATGGCCTTGGCAGTGTGAGCGCATGGTATGCCGAGGATGGTATCCATCTTTCCCATGGGAAGTCTGTCCGTTATGACAGGTCTGCCCAGGTCATTTCCTGGGAGAGCGCCGCAGAGCGTATCGGGGAGCTTTTGGAGAGCGGCCAGTTTGCCTCCAATGTGGAGCTTACAGAAGCGGCAGGCTATGAACGCTCCCTCCTCTCGGAAAAGCTCTGGCATCTGTATCACGATCTCAGTGAGGACGCCAGAAAAGCCGGATATTTGTCCTGCCTGTCAGAGATCAAAGGCAATGGTTTCCCGGAGGAGACTCGCCGCCTGACGGAGCAGCTGAGTGACCCGGCTTTCCGCCAGACACTCAAGGAAGAATACGCCGCCTTCTGGACTGCCTATCAGCAGGACCGTGATCTGTTGCGTTTTCACTATCACAGACCAAGGGAGATCTGGGAGAACCTGAAGGACCTTGACCTGCCACGCAGGACCTTTTCTTCAGACCTTTCCCAAGTGCCAACCGTTCAGCACTTCATTACCGAGGATGAGATCGACGCCGCTATGACCGGCGGCAGCAGTTTCGCCGGAGGAAAAGGCCGTATCTATGCGTTCTTCATGGCAAACCATACGGATAAGGAGAAAGTGAGATTCCTCAAAGACGAGTATGGCATTGGCGGACGCTCTCATGCCCTGTCCGGCGCAACACACAGCGGCGAAGATCACGATGGGAAAGGACTGCACTATAAAAAGCAGGACTGCCCAGATGTTCACTTGAACTGGGAAAAGGTTGCCAAGCGCATTACCTCACTTGTCCAGAAAGACCGCTATCTTACCGAACAGGAACAGGCGCAGTATGACAAAATCCAGTCTAAACAGGAACTGGCCGAAGAAGATGCCATTCAAGCACAGCAGCCGGAGGTGGAGAAAGAAACGCCAAAGCCTACCCTTCGGGAGCAGTTTGAGCAGTATAAGCCTGTGGTGACTGCCGCCATTTCCGAGGATACCGCATATCGCAATGCCTGCGGTCATTCTGACCGTGAAAATGCTGTCATCGAGGGCAATGCCGCTGTGCGCCGTGCAGTCCTTGGTTCTAAGGATATGGAGCTGATCCGACTCTATTCGGATGTGCCGGAGTTCCGTCAGCGTCTACACCGGGAAGTGATCGACGAGACCTATCCAAAGCTCCATGAGCTTCTGCGCCCTCTTTCTCAGGAAGATATTGATACTGCCCTTTGTGCATGGAACGGCAATATCGAGAGTAAACACGCTGTTGTCCGCTATATGAAAGACCATGCAAGAGAAAAAGATACCGCCGCATGGCTGGCTCAGGAATACGGCGGCAGTAACAGCAACAGCCTGTTCGTTGTCCGTGCCGGCAGCCCGGAGGAAACGCAGCTGCCCTGGCCGAAGGTACAGCGCAGGCTTGCCCAGCTCATTCAGGAGGACCGGTTCTATACCGAAGAAGAACAGGACCGTTTTGACGACATCGACCCAATCGCCATCCGGGAAGCTCTGGAGGAAAGAGGGATCGTCAACGGCCAGGTGGCAGACACGGAAAAACTGGACAATGCCCCGTTTATCCAACAGGTGATGTCAGATGCCGAGCAGATCGCAGATGCCGAGACAGAGCAGACTTCCAAAGTTTCCATTTCCGATGAGGAATATGACGCAGTTCGCCGCCCAATTCCGCAAAGAACCTCCTATGACCCAGCCGCCCCGGTCTATGCCGTGGGCGATACCGTGTATATCGAAGATGACGCCTATCAGATCACAGAGCTGCGGGAGGACACCGTACAGCTTCTGCCCACCGGGATGGTATATCCCATCTACCGGGCAGAGCGCAAAGAACAGTTCGAGCAGCTGCTTCGGGCAGACCGCCGCAATGCTTACTATACCGAGTTTCTTCCTATTGACCCGGACAAGGCAGATCAGGACTTGCGGGATGTATTGGCTCATGGACTGATGGATGAAGCGGATAAAAAGCAGATTTCCACGCTGCTGCAATCCGGCAGGAGCAACAGCGAGATCGCCTACTGGCTGAGCAGAGCCTATTCCGGTGAGATTGAGACACTGAATCTGGAGACCGGCGATATTGCCGATTACCGTACCACGGCACAGGGCATAGAACTGGAAGTCATGGATGCAGAGGAAAAGCGTCTGGCTATGCTGTATTTCCGCTGGGATGAGGTTGCGCCTTTGCTGCGCGGGATGTATGCCCGTCAGCAGGACGGTTTTGGACAGGAACAGCCCCAACCGGCTACCGAATCCCCGACCTTCCATTCTGAGACCATGGCCGTCTATCCGGGCGATAAGAACAATCTGCCTTATGATGTGGTGGTGGAACGACTGCATATCGAGGAGCCGGAGCCGCCAGCCCCTGTGACTGAGCCGGAGAAAACCTTTGAGGAAGTGTTGGATGAACACCCGGTTTCCATTCAGGTCAATGGCCAGTGGCAGACCTTTCCCAATGCCAAAGCTGCCGAGGAAGCCTCCTATGAGGAATACAAGGCTAACCTGCGCCGCAATGCAAAAAACTTCCGCATTACCGATGAGCATTTGGGCGAAGGCGGTCCGAAAGCCAAGTTCCAGGCAAATGTCAATGCGATTCGTTTGCTGAAAGAGCTGGAAGCTGCCGGACAGCAGGCAAGCCCCGAACAGCAGGAGGTTCTTTCTCGATATGTGGGCTGGGGAGGTCTCTCTGATGCGTTTGACCCGGAGAAACCGGCATGGGCTTTAGAGTATGCCCAGCTAAAAGAACTGCTGACCCCGGAGGAATATGCCGCCGCCAGAAGCTCTACCCTCAACGCCCATTACACCAGCCCTACGGTCATTCAGGCCATCTATGAAGCGGTGGACCGTATGGGATTTGAGACCGGAAATATTTTGGAGCCGTCTATGGGTGTGGGCAATTTCTTTGGTATGCTGCCGGAAAAAATGCGAAACAGCCGTCTGTACGGCGTGGAGCTGGACCCTGTTTCCGGGCGCATCGCAAAGCAGCTCTATCCCAAGGCGGACATCACAGTAGGCGGCTTTGAGACCACCGACAGGCGTGACTTCTTTGACCTTGCCATCGGCAATGTGCCTTTTGGTCAGTATCAGGTCAATGACAAAGCCTACAACAAGCTGAATTTCAACATTCATAATTACTTTTTCGCCAAAGCACTGGATCAGGTGCGTCCCGGCGGTGTGGTAGCTTTTGTGACCTCCCGCTATACCATGGACGCCAAGGATTCCACCGTGCGCCGTTATCTTGCCCAGCGTGCCGAGCTGTTGGGAGCGATCCGTCTGCCTAATGATGCGTTCAAAAAGAATGCCGGTGCCGAGGTGGTATCGGACATCATCTTTCTCCAAAAGCGGGATCGTCCGCTGGACATTGCACCAGAGTGGACGCAGACCGGACAAACGGAGGATGGGTTTGCCATCAACCGGTATTTTATCGACCACCCGGAAATGGTGCTGGGCAGACAGGAGCCGGTAAGCACTGCTCATGGTATGGACTACACCGTGAACCCTATCGAGGGACTGGAGCTTTCCGACCAGCTGCATGATGCCGTGAAGTACATTCATGGCACTTATCAGGAGGCAGAGCTGCCGGAGCTGGGCGAAGGCGAAGCCATTGACACCTCCATTCCTGCCGACCCCAATGTGAAGAACTATTCCTATGCCATTGTAGACGGGCAGGTGTACTACCGGGAAAACAGCCGTATGGTGCGCCCTGACCTCAACGCCACCGCAGAAGCCCGCGTGAAAGGTCTTGTGGGACTGCGTGATTGTGTGCAGGAACTGATCGACCTTCAGATGGATGCAGCGGTTCCAGACAGCACCATTACCCAAAAGCAGGCGGAACTGAACAGCCTATATGACAGCTTTTCTGAAAAATATGGCCTTATCAATGACCGTGCAAACCGACTGGCCTATGCAGATGATTCTTCCTATTACCTACTCTGTGCGCTGGAAGTCATCGACGAGGACGGGAAGCTGGAACGCAAGGCAGATATGTTCACCAAACGGACCATCAAGCCCCATCAGGCGGTGGCTGTGGTGGATACGGCAAGTGAAGCACTGGCGGTGTCCATCTCGGAAAAAGCCTGCGTAGATATGAGCTATATGAGTCGGCTTACCGGAAAAACAAAAGAAGCACTGGCCGGAGAACTGCAAGGCGTGATCTTCCGTGTGCCGGGACAGCTGGAACAGGACGGCACACCCCATTATGTGACTGCTGATGAATACCTTTCCGGCAATGTACGCCGCAAACTGCGTCAGGCGCAGCGGGCGGCACAGCAGGACCCGGTTTATGCAGTCAATGTGGAAGCTCTTACCGCCGCCCAGCCCAAAGACCTGGATGCGTCGGAGATTGAGGTGCGTCTGGGAGCTACCTGGATCGACAAAGAGTACATCCAGCAGTTTATGTATGAGACCTTCAACACCCCGTTTTATCTCCGGCGCAGTATCGAGGTCAACTATTCGTCCTTTACCGCTGAATGGCAGATCAAGGGGAAATCTTCTGTATCCTACAACGATGTGGCAGCTTATACCACCTATGGGACCAGTCGTGCCAATGCCTACAAGATTTTAGAGGACAGCCTGAACCTGCGGGATGTCCGCATCTATGACACCATAGAGGACGCAGACGGAAAAGAGCGCCGCGTACTGAATGCCAAGGAGACCACCCTGGCGGCTCAAAAACAGCAGGCAATCCGGGAAGCCTTTAGGGACTGGATCTGGAGAGACCCGGAACGCCGCCAGACTTTGGTGCGCCAGTACAACGAGGAAATGAACTCTACCCGTCCCCGTGAATATGATGGCAGCCATATCACTTTTGGGGGAATGAACCCGGCCATTACCCTGCGGGAACACCAGAAAAGCGCCATCGCCCATGTGCTGTATGGAGGAAATACCCTGTTGGCACATGAAGTAGGCGCAGGCAAAACTTTTGAGATGGTAGCTGCTTCGATGGAAGCCAAACGCCTGGGACTGTGCCAGAAATCTCTCTTTGTGGTTCCAAACCATCTGACCGAGCAGTGGGCGTCGGAGTTTCTGCGTCTCTATCCTTCCGCCAATATCTTAGTCACCACCAAAAAGGACTTTGAGACCAATAACCGAAAGAAGTTCTGCGCTCGTATTGCGACGGGTGATTATGATGCCATCATCATGGGCCATAGCCAGTTTGAGCGTATCCCCATCAGCCGGGAGCGTCAGGAACGGCTTCTCTATGAACAGATCGACGAGATCACTGAGGGGATTGCAGAGGTACAGGCCAGTGGCGGCGAGCGTTTTACCGTCAAGCAGCTGGAGCGTACCAGAAAGTCTCTGGAAGCCAGACTGGAAAAGCTGCAAGCCGAGGGACGAAAAGACGATGTGGTGACTTTTGAGCAGCTGGGTGTGGACCGTTTGTTTGTGGACGAGGCCCACAACTATAAAAACCTGTTTCTATACACAAAAATGCGGAATGTGGCTGGTCTTTCCACATCGGACGCGCAGAAATCCTCCGATATGTTTGCCAAGTGCCGCTATATGGATGAGATCACCGGAAACCGTGGCGTGATTTTTGCCACCGGAACCCCGGTCAGCAACTCCATGACCGAGCTTTACACCATGCAGCGGTATCTCCAGTATGACCGCCTGCAGGAACTGAACATGACCCACTTCGACTGCTGGGCTTCCCGATTTGGGGAGACCGTCACAGCATTGGAGCTGGCACCGGAAGGCACCGGCTACCGGGCAAGAACGAGATTCAGCAAGTTCTTTAATCTGCCGGAGCTGATGAACCTGTTCAAAGAAGTGGCGGACATCAAGACCGCCGACCAACTGAACCTGCCCACCCCGGAGGTGGAATACCACAACATCGTGGCGCAGCCTACCGACCATCAGCAGGAAATGGTCAAGACCCTTTCGGAGCGCGCATCGCTGGTACACAGCGGAACCGTTGACCCGTCCCAGGACAATATGCTCAAGATTACATCGGATGGCCGTAAGCTGGGCCTGGACCAGAGAATCGTCAACCAGATGCTGCCGGATGAACCTGGCACAAAGGTCAATCAGTGCGTGGACAACATCATGCAGATCTGGCGGGATGGCAAAGCTGACAAGCTGACCCAGCTGGTGTTCTGCGACATTTCTACACCACAGGCAAAAGCTACTGCAAGCAAGGCGGCGAAAACGCTGGATAATCCACTGATTCACGCATTGGAAGGCTCTGTGCCTCTGCCGGAGCAGGAACCGGTCTTTACGGTATATGACGATATTCGTCAGAAACTCATTGCTCAGGGAATGCCTGCCGACCAGATCGCTTTTATCCATGAAGCCAACACCGAAGTGCGGAAAAAGGAGTTGTTCTCTAAAGTCCGTACCGGTCAGGTGCGTGTCCTTTTGGGCAGCACCGCCAAGATGGGCGCAGGCACCAATGTGCAGGACCGTCTGGTGGCACTTCATGACCTGGACTGTCCGTGGAGACCGGGAGACCTTGCCCAGCGCAAGGGCCGTATTGAGCGACAGGGCAACCAGAATCCCCTTGTCCATGTGTACCGCTATGTGACCGAAGGAACCTTTGACGCATACCTCTGGCAGACGGTGGAGAATAAGCAAAAATTCATCAGTCAGATCATGACTTCTAAATCGCCGGTGCGTTCCTGCGATGATGTGGACGAAACGGCGCTTTCCTTTGCCGAGATCAAAGCCCTGTGCGCCGGAGATCCCCGCATCAAGGAGCGTATGGATTTGGATGTGGAGGTATCCCGCCTGAAGCTGATGAAAGCCGACCACCAGAGTAAGCAATATCGTCTGGAGGACCAGCTGCTCAAATACTTCCCGGAGGAGATTGAAAAGCACAAAGGCTTTATCAAGGGTTTTGAATCCGATCTGGAGGTTTTGGCAGCGCACCCGCACCCGGAGGACGGTTTTGCTGGTATGGAAATCCGCGGCGATCTGCTGACCGATAAGGAGAACGCTGGCGCAGCCCTTTTGGATGCCTGCAAGGAGGTCAAAACCTCCGATCCGGTGCAGATCGGCAGCTACCGGGGCTATGCCATATCCGTGGAATTTTCCGCTTGGAAACAGGAATATACGCTCCTGCTGAAAGGACAGATGACCCACCGGGCAACCCTTGGTACAGACCCTCGCGGAAATCTTACCCGTATCGACAATGCCCTCGCCCAGATGCCCAAGCGTCTGGAGGCGGCAAAGGCACAGCTGGATAACCTCTGTCAGCAGCAAGCTGCGGCAAAGGAGGAAGTCGGAAAGCCATTCCTTTATGAAGAAGAACTGAGAAGCAAAAACGCCCGTCTGGTGGAGCTGGATACCCTGCTCAACATCGACGGAAAGGGGCAGGCACACACCGAGTCTGTTGTTGCCAAAAGTACACGGCCTTCGGTGCTGGATAACCTAAAACGCCCGGTGCAACCCCGCAGTACAGACAAGAAACCAAAACAGCATGAGGAGGTGCGATAACATGAATACTAACGATCTGAATACAGCCCTTTATGAAAAGATGGCTGCCGAACAGGACAAGTTCCGGGACTGGCTGAAAAGCCAGCCCCCGGAAGAAGTCTTAAACCATGCCTATGAGTACACCATCCGCGAGGACATCGTGATGGCAATGGAGGAACTGGAGTTGATCGACACCCAGGCTCAGGCACTTTTGGAATCTCCCTCTCCGCTGGCGGATGTGTACCGCTATTTTGAAAAGCTGGAGACCGGCTATATGGATGTGATCCGGGACAGCATTGAAAGCCGTGCCGACGATGTGTGCAGAGCCAAAGAGGAACTGCGAACAACACCGGTCTATCCACATTCTGCTGCCTATGCGTCCGAGCATGGGGAAATGGCACAGTACAACCTCTCATATCAGGCGAACAGCGCCTGCAAAGAAGCCATTGAGCAGACCATCAGCGCCCACTATGCAGAGAATCGGCTGGATACGGAGGCTGCGGTCAAAGATGTGCTGGAAAAGTTCGGGACGGAACGGGTACAGTTCATTCTTGCAAACACCATCCAGCACAAGAACCATGACGGGCGTATCTCTCAGGACAATAAAGCCTGGGCAAAAACCATTCCCATGCCGGAGGACAGCGGCGCTTCCCGCCACTGCGCCTATCTGGTTGTGGATGGGGTCAATCCCGGTCTGACCGATCTGTTTACCAGGCAGGCCAGAAAAACCATGCAGGAACAGCAGAAAAGTTCTGTCCTGCAAAAGCTCAAACAGGAACCGCCTGCCCATAAGCCTGTCGCCCCGAAGAATCAGGAGCCGGAGCGATGAGCAGTCCCAAGCGCAAGCGGGATGTGCCGGTTCTGTTTTGGGTATCCGCTGATGAAATGGAGTTGATTCAGCAGAAAATGGCACAGTTTGGGACAAAAAACCTGAGCGCCTATCTGCGGAAAATGGCTGTGGACGGCTATGTGGTGCAGCTGGATTTGCCGGAACTGAAAGAACTGGTATCCCTGCTGCGCCGAAGCAGCAACAACTTGAACCAGCTGACCCGCAAAGTGCATGAGACCGGGCGGGTTTATAATGCTGACTTGGAGGATATATCCCAGCGGCAGGAACAACTGTGGGAGGGTGTGAAGGAAATCCTTACCCAACTCTCCAAACTTTCATAACAGGGATAGGTACTCCATTTGCGGAGGGAGGAACGGCGTTTCTTCGCCGCACCTTCCTCCGCTTTTTCTTTTTGTCTGTATCCTTGTCTTTTGCCTGTCCGTACCGGATAATATGAGTAGAATAAGAAGCGTAGCAAAGGAGTGAAAACAGATGCTGACCTTTGAAAAGGTGCTGGAGATTTTTGCGGATTACCTGACCGCAGACGAGACCATAGAAGTTTATATCAGCCGCCATGGATGTGTAAGAGTTGAATTTGACCAAGATTTTCACTATTGCTCTGGCGAGGTGTGCCATACTCCCAAGGAACTGTTCGACCTCTTAGCCGATGATTACCGGACTTATCTGGAGATTGAACTGACCAAAGGAAAACGGGAAGTGACGGAAGATGATGAGAGAGAAGCGGATGCCCTGTGCAAACGGCATCTGGAGCGTTGGAAGGAGGAACAGGAATGAAGATTTTGAAATGTCTGCTGATGATCGTAACTGCACCGGTCGTTTTGGTGTTGACGCTTTTTGTCTGGCTCTGCACGGGGCTGATCTACATATCCGGTCTGGTGCTTGGTCTACTAAGCACAGTAATTGCTCTGCTTGGCGTGGCTGTGCTGATTACCTATTCCCCGCAGAATGGTGTGATTTTGCTGGTTATGGCATTTTTGATTAGCCCGATGGGGCTGCCGCTGGCTGCGATCCGGCTACTGGGAAAGGTGCAGAGTTTGAAATTTGCGATACAGGATTGGGTGTATGGGTAAATGATGTGAATATAATTTGGAATGAAAAAGAAGCAGGACAATGGGAGATGAGACCCAATGCCCTGCTTCTCTGTTTATTCGGAACGAACTGTAATATATTTTTGTTTTCGACTGTTTGGCTTATCTGGAATAGTCATTTTAAGCTGGCCACTTTCCAGTAGTGGATTCAAATATTTTCTTGTAAAATAAGTGAGATTTCGATAACCAATAAACGAGCAAATTTCTTGTTTGCTTTTTTCTGTTATACAAAAATCCAAGACTGCGTGTAGGATGTCCTGTGATTTATCTTGATCACTAACTTGGTCACAATCTTGGTCACTGACTAAGTCTTTCTGACTAAGATGGTAATTCACATTTTTCAAAATAACTCTGAAATCTGTCGCTGTTGAGGAAAATTCGGGCTTATATGCCTCTGTGTATCCAGGCAGCTTTTCGGTTTCACTGACGATTTTGCGTAGACCACTTCCACGGCGTTCCATGTACTTCATGCGGTGGAACAGGTCAGCAATCACAGGGTTTCGTCGCATCGAACGAATACTGTAAATATCGTATTCCTGAATTGAGCCGCCGCCAAACATACCGCCCGGAGATGTGATTTCCACCCGATCATCAAACATATCAATATGGATTTCGCTGCCAAGCACAATATAATCACGATGGATAAGCGCATTGACAAGAGCCTCTGTCACAGCTCGTTCAGCATAATCCGGCTTGTCTACACGATACTGTGCCTCTTTGACAAAACGGACTTTGGAATTATTGCGAATAAATTCACTGCCACTTTTCAGTAGATAAATCAGATTCCCTTCGTATTCTTTATCGTCCAATGCATCATCAAAGATAGAGCCTTTTTCCAAGCCATTCCACCGGGTACAGAACATACGGGAGTTATAGACTGTGTGCTGATCGGTCATGAGCTTTCCGGCATTGGTCAAGACCCCATTTTTGTCAGCCAAACCGAAGGAGACATAATCGGATGGCTCAAAGCGGAGACCAGTCCGTTCCAGATAGGTTGCTTCCAGAAGTGTAAAGCTGTAATCCTTTTTTACCGCATCTGTTGTTAGGGTATCAAAGGACTGATTGGTTCCCTTTAAGATCAGTTCATTCACAATGTAATCCGGGGCAATTACGCTTTCATTTCCAACACGGATATATGCTTCCATCACTCCGTCTGCCTTGTAATAATATGGGGTGCTGCGGCCGGGAGAAACCTCCAGAGCCAATAGGTTTTTACCATCTTCCTGCAATGGCTTTAAGATAAACTGAGGTAATGGTGTGATTCGTTCTTTGATTAAGCGGCTGATCGCCTCAGCATCCTTTTGAACATCAGACAAGCCGATAGGCTTCCGGTCATCAGAGACCCCGAAAAACAGAGTGCCGCCGATTCCATTGGAAAAGGCACTGACACTTTTTAACCAGCTTTTTGGCTTTTTTATTTCGAGAGCAACTTTGAAATCACATTCTGTTGCTTCAGCAATGAGCTGTTCTATCATAAAAATCCCTCCTTTGAGGTTGTAGAAAGTTCTTTTTTATTATACCCAGCGGAGAAAGTTATTGCAACGATAGAAACAAAGAGTTCAGCGAAAACAAAAATATTTATGAGAGGAGGTCCTTCTATTATGGCAACTACAAGAATCATGCCGCTTCATGTTGGCAAGGGTCGCACAGAAAGCCGGGCAATCAGTGACATCATCGACTATGTGGAAAACCCAAAGAAAACAGATAACGGCAAGCTCATTACCGGCTATGCGTGTGACAGCCGGACCGCCGATGCAGAGTTTCTTCTGGCAAAGCGGCAGTACATTGCCGCCACCGGACGAGTGCGCGGCGCGGATGATGTGATTGCTTACCATGTGCGCCAGTCATTCAAACCCGGTGAAATCACGCCGGAGGAAGCAAACCGCCTGGGCGTGGAATTTGCCAAGCGGTTTACCAAGGGCAATCACGCCTTTGTGGTCTGCACCCACATAGACAAATCGCACGTTCATAATCACATCATCTGGTCGGCGGTCAATGCAGATTGTGACCGAAAATTCCGCAACTTTTGGGGCAGCACCAGAGCCGTCCGGCGCTTGAGCGATACCATCTGTATCGAGAACGGATTGTCCATTGTGGAGGACCCAAACCCCCACGGAAAAAGCTACAACAAGTGGCTGGGCGAACAGGCCAAGCCCTCCCATCGGGAACAGCTGCGTGTGATGATTGACAACGCATTATCACAAAGTCCTGCTGACTTTGAAGAACTGCTGAAGCTG